>TARA_R110002110_G_scaffold81150_1_pt1 | contig 219968 bp, 179 predicted proteins | sample TARA_R110002110 | Tara Oceans TARA_R110002110 (sample SAMEA4397330) | marine metagenome | biome: Polar Biome; feature: [SRF] surface water layer (ENVO:00010504); material: water (ENVO:00002006), including particulate matter (ENVO:01000060) such as... | depth 5 m | reverse complement strand
AGAGTATGTCGTCGCCTTTCTTTGAAAACCCCGTTCTAACGAACGGGTTTTTTTGTTTTAACGTGATTACACAACGAAGCAGCCGTTAGAGGGTCAGTATTCATCCATTTGAATAAGGATTTTGGGGTAACAATAAAAGTTAGGTATTATGCAAATAATTATTTAGTTAAGATAAAGAGAAAGTATCCTACTTGATGTGGAACCGGAGTGGAAGGAGTAAGTAAGATTAAACATAGTAAATTATTTGATTTTTTTTAATAGTACTTTGCGAAAGTGAATTATTATACTACCTTCGCCTAGATAGTATTCCAATGGATCGATAGTCCATTTGTCCGTGGCTTTTAGAAGCTTCGGCATATGTAGGTGCTACAGCATGCTCGGATGGTGAAATTGGTAGACACGCTGGACTTAAAATCCAGTGAACAGCAATGTTCGTGCGGGTTCAAGTCCCGCTCTGAGTACAAAGAAACTTCATTAGGTGTATGCTTAATGGAGTTTTTTTATAAAATAGATTTGTTAAAACCCTATTCATGTAGTTGAATAGGGTTTTTTGTTGTAGAAAAGTTCGTTTTGCGTGAGGGTTAGTAGCGGCATCCTTTTACAAAGTGATAGCTGAGTAAAAGATATAGCGTATAGCCCGACCCCTTAGGGTCACGCCCAAATTATAAGGCCGTTTTAAAGGGTCGTTAATCTGACAGCACTTTGTTGTTGGTTAATGAGATGTATGGCTTAGAGTTCTTTAAATCATCACTGTTTAATATAACGTTAGCTAGGTAATGATTAGAAATATTTGGTGCAGTAGTAAACCGCAAACGTAGGCTCCGTAGGTTCCGACGGCATAGCCCAAAACAGCTAGTAATACTCCAACGGGAGCTAAAAACGGACTAAATGCGGCGGCAACGATGGGCGCAGAAGCCGCTCCGCCAATATTAGCTTGGCTTCCTACTGCCACATAAAAGAAAGGGGCTTTAATAATTTTAGCTACAATGATCATCACAATGATATGGGTAGTAATCCAAATAATTCCGACTAAGAATAACAAAGGATTATCAAAAATTGCTCCTAGATTCATATGTGTTCCTATGGTTGCAACTAGTATGTATAAGAATACGGTTCCCACTTTTGAAGCACCATAACTTTCTATTTTTCGAACTTTGGTAAACGATAATAAAACTCCTGCTGTAGTTGTGATAATTACCAACCAGAAAAATTCATTTGTAAACGAGTATTTCTCTAATTCTGGATAGTTTTCTTTAAAAAATGGAGCTAAAATATCGGCTAAAAAGTGTCCTAAACCCGTTAGGCCAAAAGCAACCATAAGAACTATCATTAAGTTATTGGTCGTAAGTGGTTGTCTTTTTCCTGCTTGCTCTTCTTCCAGTTTTTTCTCTAATTCGGCTATTGGTGCATTATCTGCTTTTAACCATTTGTCAATTTTATCTGATTTTTGAGCGCCGTACAGCAAAAACCCCATCCATAAGTTAGCTACCAGAACATCTACCGCAATCATTTGAGCAAACATGCTTTTACTTGCGCCAAATACTTCTAGCATGGCGGTTTGATTTGCACCACCACCAATCCAACTTCCCGCAATAGTTGATAGTCCTTTCCAAACTTCTTCTCCGTTTGATAAAGCTACTTCAGGAAAGATGCTACCCACAATATATAAGGCCAAAGGACCGCCTAATATAATACCTAAAGTCCCTGCCAAGAACATAATGATAGCTTTGCTTCCCAGTTTTTTCAATGCAACAAAATTGATGCTTAAGGTTAGTAAAACCAAACTGGCTGGTAATAAATAACGTGAGGCGATGGTGTATAGACTGGAATTCTCTCCTGATATAATATTGAAGGTGTTGAAAAGTGCAGGTATGAAGTAGCACAACAATACCGAAGGGACTATGCTATAGAATTTCTTGAAAAAAGGTTTCTCACTCGAAGAAGTGATAAATATTAAACCTAGTATTGTCATAAGAATACCTAGAACAACAGCATCGTTAGTTATTAGGGCAGTTGGATTTTCTATCATTATTTATTGGTTTGTATGGTTTTGATTAGCAAATCTAACATTTCACTTTTATTTGTAGCACCTATTTTTACATAGTCTTTTTGAAGCGACGTTAAAGCTGGTAAATCCCAGTTGCTATTTTTATGATCTTTATACCATTTTGGTATTTTTTCAAATGATAATTTACAGGCATCTATTTTAAATAGTTCGCTTCCTTTTGCTTTTGGGAAATTTAACTTTTGTCCATTTAGAAAATCATTAACAGCCGCTCTTATTTCTTTAATGTAAGCTGTGTTATAGGTGTTATTTAAAATAATGACAAGATCTTTCGTTTGAATGGAACGTCTAATATAAGTTAAGTTTCCTGCCCAACTTCCTGTATGTGATACAATTTTGCCTTTTATACTATCGTTTGTAATGTGCCAACCATAACCATAATCGGAGGTGTCTTTAGTAGGCGGATTTTTGCTAAATGCTAATTCCTTTGAAACAGCATTAAAGATAGAATCATCATATAAAAACTGATCCCATTTTATTAAATCGTCTATACTTGACGATAGTCGTCCTGATCCTAGACGGCCACTCAAAAAGCGATAATAGGCATTGTTTGGTAATGATTCTGGAATAACATTTTTGCATTCAGCTAAACTAAACATGTAACCAGGGGCATAGTTCTCTTTATCCCAAATACTGTCTCTGCCCATAAAAAAAGTGCTTTTCATTTGCATAGGTTCAAATACTTTTTTGGTTAAATACTTTTCTAAAGTTACTCCACCGCTTGCGCCACTTACAATTTCAGCAAGAAGCACATATCCAGTATTAGAATAATGGTATTTTTCTCCTGCGACACTTATAATTGCAGGTTTTTTCGTCTTGAAATAATTTAGAATGTCTTTGTTGTAGGCAATAACTTCAGTATTCCAATTTTCTTTAAAATAGTCTTCATAATCAGCCAAACCAGCGGTATGAGAAAGTAATTGTGAAATAGTCACATCTTTATAAGGAAAATCATCACCAAGATATTTAGTAGCAAAATCAGTTACCTTTAATTTGTTTTCTTGTTGTAGCAAAAGAATTGCTGTTGATGTGAACTGTTTAGAAACTGAAGCGATCTCCATAGCAGTAGTAGTCAAAAACGGGTTTTGCTTTTTTAAATTAGCTATTCCGTACCCTTTTTTGAAGATTAATTTGCCATTTCGTTTTACCGCTACTGCTCCGTTAAACATTTTTGCAGCGTATAATTTTGAGAAATAATTATCTAATGTATCATTTTGTACTTCAGTAGTTGTTTTTAAATTTGTTTTCTTTTGCGCATCACAGCTGGTAATCGATAGCGCTAAAAATAAAATGATAGCAGTTTGGTAGATCTTATACATAAGTTTCAATTTTGTTCCAATCGGGATTTATAAGGCCGATTCCGTTAGTATCATTAAGATGGATAGATCCATTTATTACTTGGTGTCCTTGAAATGGATCATTAGTCACGCCTAAATTCCCATCTAAATCTACCCAGTCAGCCATGGCACCTAAATGAGCTGCAGCAGCAATAGCACAAGATGTTTCAGACATGCAACCGATCATTATTTTAAGATTCATTGATTTGGCTAAATTTGCCATAGCAAAAGCTTCGTGTAACCCCGTTGATTTCATCAGTTTGATATTGATACCATGATAAAAATTACTGGCGGTTTTCACCTCTTCTAATCGTTGAATTCCTTCGTCTCCAATCAATGGTAAAGGACTTCGGGCCACTAGCCACTCCATGTCGTTGAATGCTTTTTTGGGCATTGGCTGTTCGATAAAAACAGCACCTTCATCCTTTAACCATGCAATTTTATCAAGGGCTTCTTCTTTATTAATCCAACCTTGATTAGCGTCTATAAACAATGGTTTGTGAGAAACGCTTCGTACTGCTTTTATAATTTCAGCATCGTTATCCCCACCAAGTTTAATTTTAAGGTAATGATAATCAGCAGCTTCGTCTACTCTTTGTCTAATAATTTCAGCACTGTCAATCCCAATAGTTTTACTCGTTTTAAGTTCCTTTCTTGGTAAATTGAAATATTCATACAAAGGAATGTTTTTCATTTTACCTATAAGATCATGAAGAGCAATATCGACCGCTGCCTTAATGGCTGGATTTCCTGCGGCATGTTGATCTAATGATTTTAAGATCGCTTCAATTTCTAATGGTGAGGAGAAGGGACTAAAATCAAATGTTTTTATAAAACGTTGTGCACTGGCTATACTTTCTCCATATAAGGGAGGCATTGAAGCCTCTCCATACCCTACAAACCGATCGTATTTTAGTTTTATCAATAGAACAGGAGTATTTGTTCTAGATCCACCAGCAATTCTAAAAACGTGTTTTTTATTTAATATATAAGGTTTAATTTCTATCGAAATCATTTAATATCCAGTGTTTTGAGGTTTGATATTTGGATTTGGATTTAATTCTTTCAATGGAATTGGAGAACTAAATTGGTCATAAGTATAGCTTGTTCTCAAACTTTTTTTAGACTGTATGACTGTTAAATCTGTCTTATTAGGGTTGAAATCGAACAAGAGGCATGCTTCAATAGCCGAGTTCTGACCGTGATTCAATTGGTGAATAAAAGAAGAGGTATTTATAATATCTTTATTCAACGGCTATATTATATAGTGAATGATTACTTTTTCTTTAGAATATCTTATAGAAAAGTTAAATGCCAAAGTTATTTATAAATTTTATAATCGAGTCATTAAATTTTAAAGAAATGAAAATCGTTTTCTTTTTTTGTTTTTCAATGTCTTAATTTTGGGTAGTAAAGGCTTAAAACAATCCTTCTTTGTGACGCCAAACCAGACTAATATACAGACCGAAAAACAACAGGCAAACTAAAAACTGCATAAAAGTAGAAGCTAAAAAACCAATAATTGATCCAGTAGCTGCTCTAAAAGCGCGTTTTTTATTTTTCGAATCATAAATTAGCTCACCTATTAAAGCGCCTAAAAATGGACCTATTAGGAATCCAAATGGGATAGGAGCAATAATACCCAGAACTAATCCGATATTTGTTCCCCAAATCCCATGTTTACTTCCGCCAAAGTGCTTAGTTCCCTTAGCAGGAATGATATAATCCAAGTAAGAGATAACTAATGTAAGTACTAAAGTAATACCAAGGATCCAATAGTTTACAGGAACAGTATTGGTGAAATACAGTAAAACCAGTCCGAGCCAACTAATTCCAGGACCAGGTAAAACGGGAAGTATGCTGCCTAGAACTCCAATTAGCATGCAACAAAAACTGAGGATTAAGAGGAAGGTATCCATAAAATTTTATTTTTGTATTTTTGAAAAAATAAATCGTACAGTTATTCATCAAATGAATATGAGAAATTTAGTTTCAATCTTTTTTATGTTAATTTTTTTTAATGCGGCTTTCGCCCAAGATAAGGTTGATGCAGATTTAAAAGATAAAATATATAAAGAGAACAGAGCAAAAGTATTGAATTTTTCGATGAAAGATTTTGACCGCCTCTTTTTTGAGTTTTCAGATAAAAAGGCAATGACAAATTTAATTCTAACAAAGGAAGAATTTTATAAATACACGATTCAAATCGCTGCTTTTTCTGATCGACTTGGGGTTTTGTATCCAGATCAGAAAGAAATGGCTGAAGCAAGTAAAAAGAAATGGTTTGCTGAAAGCTATGAAGATTATTTGTTTTCGAAACAATCTCAAAGATAATAATTGTATTTTTATAGAATATTACTCCAATTCAAAAACAAAACATTGAAGCACTATTACTTTATTTTAGTATTCTTACTTTTTAATTCCTGTCAATATTTCGAAAAGCAAGTGCCTTCGGAAAAGGAATTATTGCAAAAAGAGCTAAAAGCAATCAATTGGAAAGAAGTAGATGAGTATCCATCTTTTGTTGATTGTGACAATTTAGATAATAAATCAAAGCGTGAATTATGTTTTTTTGAGTATTTAACTGAATTAATACAGCAAAAATTGAGTAGTGATACGCTTTCAATTTTATACCCTGAATTAGATACGATCGAGGTTAAGGTGACTATTTTTCCTAATGCAAAAATGAAGTTTGAGCCACAATTCCCTAGAGATTCAGTTGCTTATGATACCATTAAAATTGACAGTATTTTACATGCGAGATTGGTTGATTTTCCAAAAGTTAACCCAGCGATTAAACGTGGAATTCCTGTAAAGACGCAATTTATACTTCCAGTGATTCTTAAAGTAGAGTAGACAATGCCATTTACTTTTTCACATCCCGCCATCATTTTGCCATTTTTGAAAAACAAAAATATGTCGACAACAGCCTTGATTGTAGGTTCGATGTCGCCAGATTTTGAATATTTTTTCCGAATGAAAATGCAAAGCGAAATCAGTCATACTTTTTCAGGAATTTTTCTGATAGATTTTCCTTTGGGCTTTATCGTTATTTTTGCCTTCCATGAAATAATTAAACGGCCTTTAATTAATAATTTACCTGCTTTTTTTCAAAAGAGAATGCAGGTACTAAAGGAATCGAATTGGTTGGGTTATTTTAAAAATAATATTCTGATTGTTTTAGGGTCTTTCTTTTTAGGAACAATATCCCATATTTTTTGGGATTCCATGACGCATTGGGATGGTTATATAGTGGAAAGAATAGCTTTTTTTAATGAAGTGTTTTTTTGTGTTCCTGTTTATAAAATGGCGCAACATCTTAGTTCTATTATTGGTTTGATCTTAATTTTTCTCTATTTGTACAATCAGCCGTATAACGAGCAGAATGTTAAAGAAGTTAATTTAAAATATTGGTGGACTACATTTGGTTTTAGCACTGTTGTTTTTGGGATAAGATTTTCGTTTGGAGTACCTTTGTCAGAAATAGGAAGTGTAATTGTAAGTATCCTTTTTTCTATAATGATTGGTATCACTGTTGCAGGAATTATTTTTAGAGAAAAAAAGATTATTTAGAAAAGTGTCGGCCTTTCCATTCGTATTTTCCGACTAATGAATATAGGGCTAAAACAGTACTGAAAAATGGATAGAGTAGACTGCCCAATATAAAGTAGTGGGTTTAAATATCGGAATAGCATCGACTGCAGATTTGAGCAGGGATAAAATGATTGCAAATTCAATTGGCATCAGTCCGAATATCCAGAATCCTTGACCCTGGATTGGTTGATTTTTTAAAGGTGAATCCAGTAATCAAAATGCGGATTACCGTAAAAACATAATCTATTCTAGCTGTTATTTTAAAAGTGTAGTAGCAATTTTATGAGCTCAGTCGCATCTTAGTTATAAGCTATTTCCCGCTATGCGTTACAATCTTTTTATTCGCCGAAAAGACAGATAAAAGGGATTTTTATTTCTATCAGGGCTAGGGTTCTGTGATTAGAATTAACTTTTCGATTATAGATCGATTAATTACTTCTTATTGTTTTTAAGTGTCTTGTTCTTGTAGTAAATAGCAAGTATGAACAGTGCCATGCTTGATGCTAAGCCCACATATTTTAATGTCTGCTCTTCCTTAAGAGTTGTTATTGAAATTATTAAAAAAAGTAATCCAATTGCAATTAATCCAGTTCCTTTTTTCTTTTTTAAATTATCGTTTTCCATTTTTTCTAATTTTAATTATTCATTGTATAAGTATGAAAAAATTAAAAATGTTACACTTTAAATTTTCTACCTTTCCATTCGTATTTACCAAACAGGGAATAGATAGCCACGCAAACGCTAAAAAAAGGATAGAGTAGACTGCCCAATATAAAGTATTGGTTTTTTTGTCCAAGAAAAGTATTGGTTTTAAATATCAAAACTGCGTCGACTGCAAATTTGAGCAGAGAATAAATGATTGTAAATTCAGTTGGCATGAGCCCAAATATCCAGAACCCGACAGCTATTATCCAACATAAGTTTCCCATTAAAACAACAACACCCAGAAATTTTCCGAAACTACTTTGATAAGAAGTCGTTTTGGAAGCCCAGCGAACCCTTTGATGAAATAGGGGCTTCCAGTTATTCAATGGTTTGGTAGTAATTATGTTATTTTTGGATTTTAAATAGTGGACTTGTTTAGGGAATCTTGCATTTGCTTTCTGTAATAAAAAGACATCATCTCCACTGGCGATTTTATCATTACCATTAAAACCATTCAGTTCTTCAAATAATAATTTCGTGTATGCTAAGTTGGCGCCATTACACATAAAACCTTTTCCTATTCCAAAACTACCAATAGTGGCTCCTTGCAAGCTTGCCAAGTCCAGTTGCTGGAATTGGTGTAGGAACGAATTACTACAATCATAGGTTACCGCTCCTGCAATCATGCTGACTTCGTGATTCTGGATGTAATTGTCCAATGTCAATAACCAGTTTTCTGGAACCACACAATCAGCATCAGTGGTGATGATCCAATCGCTTTTTACGAATTGCATCGCGGATACAATGGCGTCCTTCTTTGGGGAGCTTGAAACTCGAATATTATTTAGGATCGAAACTTTAAACTTTAAACTTTGAACTTTAAACTTTTCTTTTGATTCATCATCAACCAAAATAACTTCAAACAGATCATTGGGGTAATTCAACTTAGAAAAACTGTCTAAAAGCAAGGGTAAGTTATCTGCCTCATTCCGGAAAGGAACTACAATAGTAAATTTGTTTATTGGCGCTAAGTTATTAAAATCAAAGGAATTAATTTTTGTAAAACCATATATGAGCCACACAATAGTAATGCAGTAAATAATTAAAGTAATTATTAAAGTAGGTACCATAAATATTTTTTTAGGTTTCGTCTCCCGCTACTTTGGCGAGGGTTGGGGTGATGATTTTAAAATTCAGTACATAATAACTTCCTATAATAGCCGGTAGAACTACATTTAGAAACCACATTAAGGTCGAAATAAAAACGACAATCCATTCGTTTACGCCTAAGATTCCAAAGAAAAAGAGGGCCACACTCCCTTTTACGGCAAAGTCTAAAACCTGAAAAGTAGGTAAGAATGATGCTAAGAAATAAACGCAAGTTACCGCAGAAATCAATGTTAAATAGGGTAGATCGACATCAAAAGAGAGAAACAAAAAGTAGTACTGATGCGAAAAAACTAGATATCTAAAAATGCCTAAAAAGATATTTTTTTGTTGGGTTCGTTTTGGAATCTCATTGATTTTACGAATTAGTTTTTCAATAGAATATCCTTTGATTGTTATTTTCTTTATCGAAAATAATACAATGAAAGTAAGGATTAAAACGCCAAACAGGATCGCGACTTTTTTTGTTGCAATTACATTATAGTGAGTGCTAAAATACAGTAAGCCAAATGTTCCAAAGATTGCGGTTAGTATCATTTGGATTCCGTTGCTAATCAAGTTTAAAAAAACTACTTTTTTAGTTTCTGATTTGTCAAAGAATATGGCTTTTCCTGCATATTCACCTACTCCATTAGGTGTGAAAATCCCAGCTGTTAGTGCTGCTAGAGCTTGTTTAGTTGCTTCAGCTACAGAAATGGGTTTGAGATAGGAGACTAAGTTGTGCCATTTTAAAATTTCTAAATACCTATTGAGTACACTCAATAATAAAATAAAAGCGATACCTGTAACGGATTGATTTTTCTTGAATAAAACCAGAAACTGAGCCCAATCGAGTTTGTCGTTATTTGCCAGCTGATTGTAAATAAAGTAAAAGGCGCATCCTACAATCAAAAGTTTGATTAGAAGTACTAGGAATTGCTTAGTTTTGTGAGGAATCGAAATCATTGAGGCAAAGAAAAGAAAAGTATTGTGAAAATACTACTTCGCAAAGGTTTGCGAGACTCTGTGTAATAAAAAAACGTATCAAAATATAAATGGCAAACGAACGCATCATATTAGGAATTGATCCAGGAACCACTATAATGGGTTTTGGTTTGATACGAGTGATCAATAAAAAAATGGAATTTATTCAGTTAAACGAATTGCAGTTGAATAAAATGGACGACCATTATATGAAATTGAAACGAATTTTTGAACGTACTATTGAGTTGATTGATACCCATCATCCAGATGAGATTGCGATTGAAGCACCTTTCTTTGGGAAAAATGTGCAATCGATGTTGAAGTTGGGACGCGCGCAAGGTGTGGCTATGGCAGCAGGACTTTCAAGAGATATCCCTATTACGGAATACGAACCCAAGAAAATTAAAATGGCGATTACCGGAAACGGAAATGCTAGTAAGGAGCAAGTAGCTAAGATGCTGCAGCAACTTTTAGGATTGAAAGAATTACCTAAAAACCTAGATAGTACTGATGGACTGGCAGCTGCTGTTTGTCATTTTTTCAATTCTGGGAAAGTGGTTGGAACGAAAAGTTATACGGGTTGGGATGCTTTTGTAAAACAGAATGAAGAACGAGTTAAGAAATGAGCGGCATCTACATACATATCCCTTTTTGCAAGCAAGCCTGTCACTACTGTGACTTTCATTTTTCGACTTCGATGAATAAGAAAGATGAGATGGTTTTGGCTTTGGCCAAAGAAATCCAAATGCGCAAAACCGAATTTGAAAACGATATAATAGAGACTATTTATTTTGGAGGAGGAACGCCTTCGGTTTTAAGTTATGACGAGATTAACTTTCTGATAGATTCGGTTTATGAAAATTATGAGGTGGGGGAAAACCCAGAAATCACACTCGAAGCCAATCCTGATGATTTGTCAAGTGAACGAATCTTAGAACTTTCGAAAAGTAAAATTAATAGATTAAGCATCGGAATTCAGTCTTTTTTTGAAGATGATTTAAGGATGATGAATCGCGCGCATAATTCAGAGGAAGCGCAAAAATGTTTGCAAGAAGCGACTCGCTATTTAGATAATATTTCGATTGATTTGATCTATGGAGTTCCGGGAATGAGCAATGAAAAGTGGAAGCAAAATATAGAGAAAGCGCTGTCTTTTGGGGTACCGCACATTTCAAGTTATGCTCTAACGGTAGAACCTAAAACGGCTATGAATAAAATGATTCAAACCGGAAAAATGGAAGCTCCCAAAGATGAAGTGGCTCAGGAACATTTTATGATTTTAGTTGAAACCCTGGAAGAGAAAGGGTTTATTCATTATGAATTATCAAATTTTGGTAAAGAAGATTATTTTTCAAAAAATAATTCTGCTTATTGGTTGGGGAAAAAATACTTGGGCATTGGCCCTTCGGCACATAGTTATGACGGTGTATCTCGAAGTTGGAATATTGCTAACAATCCTTTGTATTTAAAAGCAATTCAGGATGATAAATTACCAAATGAAATCGAAACTTTATCAGAAGCCGACCGTTATAACGAATATGTTATGACAGGTTTAAGAACCATTTGGGGCGTTTCATTGGATAGAATTAAAAGAGAATTTGGACAGACGTATATAGATTATTTGATGAAGCAAGCTCAGAAATTCTTGAATGATGAATTGGTTTTTATTGAAAATAACATTTTGAGACCAACAAAAAAAGGAAAGTTTCTGACAGATGGCATAGCGTCTGATCTATTTTTGGTAAATTTGGAATAATATAAACACTAAGCACAAAAAGGAAGCAGCATGCTCACAAAGCTTTGTGGACTTAGTTTAATCTTAGCGCCCTTTGTGGTTAAATATTTATGATTGCAACAATAGAGAATTTTCAAGTAGACTTATCAAAACCCATTGATATTTCAATTCCTTTATCTAATACAGATGCGAACCCAATTGCCTGGTATATTGAAAAACCGGTTATTGAACCCGTTCGTTTTGGGGAATGGATTGGGAAGGTGTCTGAAGGGATGTCGTCTACAAATTTTAATAACATTACTTTCAATCCGCATGGACATGGAACCCACACGGAATGTTTGGGTCATATCACACGTGAATTTTATAGTGTTAATCAATCCTTGAAACATTTTTTTTTCATTACTGAACTAGTTTCTATAGAGCTAGATGACCAGGAAGGAGATTTTATCGTTACTAAAGACGCTCTTGTTAGTGCTTTAGAGGGGAAATCACCGGAAGCAATTGTTATCAGGACGTTGCCAAACGACAGTGATAAATTATCCCGAAAATACTCTCATACGGACCCTCCTTTCTTGGCTGAAGATGCAGCTTTGTTTCTTCGCGAAAGCGGAATCAAACACTTACTAATTGACTTGCCAAGTGTAGATAAAGAAAAGGATGAAGGAAAACTTTTGGCACACAAAGCATTTTGGAATGTGACTGATGTTAAGAATTTGAATCCAGAAGCTCGACTAGATGCTACTATTACTGAAATGATTTATGTTGCAGACGATGTTGCAGATGGAAGTTATTTGCTGAACTTGCAGATCGCCTCTTTTGAAAACGATGCGAGTCCGAGTAAGCCCGTTTTATATGCCATTGTAAATAATAGAGTTTAGCTATGATAAGCGTTTCTACCGATAAAAATAAATTAGATATTCCTTTTATTCAGCATTTTCTAAAAGACATTTATTGGGCAGCTGGACGTACGATGGAGGAGGTGCAAACTTCGATTGATCATTCCTTTTGTTTTGGGATTTATCTTGATGAAAAACAAATTGGCTTTGCCAGAGTGATAACGGATTATGTAGTTTTTGCTTACGTGATGGATGTGTTTATTACTGAAGAACATCGTGGTAAAGGATATTCTTCCATTTTAGTTGATGCAATGATGAAGGAAGTACAATTAAAAAAAGTTAAAATATGGAGATTAGCAACTGCTGATGCACATTTTTTATACGAGAAATTCGGATTTAGACTTTTAGCAAAACCGGAAAGAATGATGGAAAAAATAAGTAAATAATTGTTTAACGGCACTTTACATGAACCTAGGAACGTATTACGAATATTGCCTTGCAAAAAAAGGAGTGACAGAACATTTTCCTTTTGATCAAGACACATTGGTTTTTAAAGTAGGGGGCAAAATGTTTGCCTTGTCTTCTTTGAAGAAATGGGAATTAGGAGAGTCAGCTGTTAATTTAAAATGCGACCCAGATCGTGCGCAGGAATTACGTGCGCAATATGAGGGGATTAGGCCAGGTTTTCATATGAGTAAAACACATTGGAATACTGTTGCTATAAATCAAGACGTTTCAGATATAGATGTTAAAGAATTAATAGATCATTCGTATGAACTGATTTTCAAAAGTTTAACAAAGAAAATCCAACAAGATATCGGGAATTCTTAATGTTATTCGTCGACACTTTTCGTCGATTGGACTATAGTAATAGATTAATTATCGAATAAGTAATTGTTTTTATTATATTCGGAATATATTTATATGTAAAAATTATATTCGAAAAAACATGAGTAAGGCGCTAAATATATTGTTAATTGAAGACGACGAAATTGAAGTGATGAAGTTTAATAGGGTTTTAAGTACCTTAAAATTAAGTCATAAAGTTGTTGAAGCCAATAATGGAGAGGAAGCAATCGAAATATTAAAAGTGAAAGAAATTGTTCCGGATATTATCGTTTTAGATTTAAATATGCCAAAGATTAACGGAATTGAATTTTTGAGAATCTTAAAGGCTGACGATTATTTGAAATATATTCCAGCAATTATTTTAACTACTTCAAGTAATCATAAAGATGTTTTAGAATGTTATAGAATAGGAATTGCAGGTTATGTGATCAAACCTTTGAAATACGCTGATTACGTAGATAGAATTACGAAGCTGATTGAGTATTGGAGTTCAAATGAATTAATTACCAACTAAAAAGTATGTACGGAATTGTTAATAAATCAATAGAGGACTTAGTTGTTACTAACTTTGGTAGAGAAAAATGGGAAGCTATTCACGAAAGGAGTGGTGTGGATGTTGATTTTTTTTTAAGCAATGAGGTCTACGATGATGAGGTAACCTTCAAAATAGCAATAGCTGTTTCTGAGGAAATGAATATGACATTAAGTGAGGTTTTGATTGCCTTTGGTGAATGGTGGGTAGTTAAAACGACCAGAGAAAAATATCCTGGATTAATGGAGTCTGGAGGGAATAATTTACGAGATTTTTTGATAAATTTACCGAACTTCCATAACCGAGTAATGCTAATTTACCCTAAACTTACTCCGCCTGAATTTAAAGTAAGTGATATTTCGTCAAAAGGGTTGCATTTGCATTATTTCTCAAAAAGGGAGGGGCTTCAAGATTTTGTTAGAGGTATTATTCAAGGATTAGGGATTGTTTATGAAACCCCTGTTGTACTTGACTTAATTCAATCTAGAAATGAGGGGAGTTCACACGAAATATTCAAAGTAAATTGGTAGACAGATGAGTGGATTAGGATTGTATTTTAATGAAGATAGCTTTAATAGATTATTTCCATTTTATTTGCAGTTAGGTGCAGATTTCCAGGTTTTGAATTTTGGAAAAAGCCTTGCTAAAGTTTGTCCAGACCTTCAAAAAGAAAATTTATTTACAGGTTTTTTTGAAATAGTGAGACCTCACTTAAAAGCCGTTTCCTTTCAAGAAATTATTAAAAATAGCGACCAGTATATTTTGCTCAAGTATTCCAAAACTGATCTCTTGTTAAGAGGCCAGTTTGAACAAATGGGAGATACATTATTATTTGTTGGCTCACCCTGGTTCACCTCGATGAGTGAAGTAATTGATAGGAAATTGACCTTCGACGATTTCGCTCATCACGATGCTTTATTAGATTTACTACATGTTCTCAATAATGCAGAGAATACTTCAAATGAATTAAAGGAGTTGTTACTTACAATTAATACTCAAAAAAATCAGCTTAAAAAAGATAAAGAGGAACTCAATAGACTTTCTTATGTCGCTAGTGCTAATAAAAATGGTGTCGTTTTTACAAAACTAGACGGAAGTATTTTTTGGTGCAATGATGCTTTTTTAGCAGTAACGGGTTACTCTAAATCAGAAATCATAGGAAAAACTCCAATTGAACTTGGGAGAACGACCAACACGGATAAGAAGGAAATTAAAAAAATGGTCGATGCTTTTTATTCGGGTAACGCTTTTGAAGTGGATTTAGTACATGCGAGAAAAAATGGCGATTCTTTTTGGTCACGAGTTAAGGGGCAGCCCATTGCCGACTCCAAAGGGAATACCATACAATATTTTGCTATTCTTGAAGACATCTCACTTAAAAAGAGATATGATGAAAGTTTAGAAATTGAAAAAGAAAAATACAGAGGGATTATCGCTAATATGAATTTAGGTTTATTAGAGGTGGATCTTAACGGCATGATTCTCATGGCGAATCAAAGTTTCCTAGACATGAGTGGTTATGATACTGAGGAATTAATAGGAAATAAAGCAAGTGGATTGTTTTTAACCCAAGAGGGTAAAAAAATACTTGAGTCAAAAGATAAGTTGCGATCTGAAGGTGTCATTGACTCTTATGAAGTGAATGTCATAGACAAAAGCAATGAAGATAAAACGTGGCTCATCAGTGGAGCGCCTAATTATGATATTCAGGGTAACTTAATAGGCTCAATAGGAATTCATTTAGATATTACTGATCAAAAAGAACAAGAGCAACAGCTCTATCTCCTTTCTTTAATAGCGGAAAAAAATATTAATGCCGTAATTATATCTGATGCCACTGGTAGAATTGAATGGGCTAATCCCAGTTTCCTGAAAATGTCAGGTTACACGGAGCAGGAAATTTTAGGTAAAAAACCTGGGGATTTACTTCAAGGACCAGGTTCTAATAAGGAAACAGTGGCCTACATGAGCTCACAAATTGCGAAAGGCTTGCCGTTTAACTGTGAGATTGTCAATTACTCTAAAAATAAAGAAAAGTATTGGGTGCGAATTCAAGGTCAGGCCTTGTATGATAAAAATGGAGTCGTCATTAAATTTTTTGCTATTGAGGAGGATATCACGGCTCAAAAAGCACTTGAGAAGCAAAAAGAAAATTTACTAATAGATTTAGCAAAAACCAACAAAGAATTAGAAGATTATGCACAAATTGTTTCGCATGATTTAAAATCACCTTTGCGAAGTATCAACTCTTTGATATCTTGGATTAAGGAAGAGAATGAAGGAGGTTTTGAAGAGCAAACAATGAAATATTTTTCTTTAATGGAGCATAAGGTCGAAAAAATGGACCATTTGATTGAAGGGATTTTAACCTATTCTAAAATTGATAAAGAAGCATCTAGAGGTGAGAAAGTGAATACCAATGATATAATAAAAAGTATTATTGATATGATTCATGTTCCAGAACATATAAAAGTTACAATCAGTAACCCGCTACCCGTCATAAAAGCAGATCGCTTTAGAATTCAGCAGTTATTCCAAAACTTAATTGGAAATGCAGTAAATTATATAGACAAAGAAAAAGGATTGGTTGAAATAGCCTGTGAGGAATTTGCGTCTCATTATGTATTCTCAGTAGCAGATAATGGAGTGGGAATGCCAAAAGAAATTCATGATAAAATTTTTGAAACGTTTAAAGCCTATACTACTAGTAAACATTCTACAGGATTAGGATTGTCTATCGTGAAAAAAATAGTTCTCTTTTATAAGGGCGAAATTTGGCTGGACAGTGAAGAAGGAAAAGGAACAACTTTCTATGTGAAACTAAAAAAATAACTATGAAAATTATTCAAGCTTATAAAGATGCCAATAAAGAATGGGAATATTTTCAAGAAAAAGCAACCCTGAAGAATCCTTTAGTTTTAGTTTTTGGTAATCGATATTTATTAGAAAACCCGGAAATTATTAAAGATATCAGGAACGAATTTCCTTATGAAGATATTGTGTTTGGATCTACTGCGGGAGAAATAATTTGTTGTAATGTAAATGATAAGTCTATTTCCGTCACTGCCATCGAATTTGAAAAATCAAGTTTTGTCGTAGAGCGTGAAAATATAGTAGACTACGGTAAAAACGCTAAGGATTTAGGAGAGAAACTGTATAATAAAATACCTAAAGAGAATTTAAAACATTTATTTGTCCTGTCAGAGGGGAGTTTTGTAAATGGAAGTTCCTTGATAAACGGTTTAGAAAACAATATTGATTCGGGAGTTTCAATTACTGGAGGAATGTGTGGCGATGATGCCCGTTTTGAAAAAACACTTGCCTCTTATAAAGAAGACCCTAAAGAAGGAGAAGTAATCTTGATTGGTTTTTATGGAGATAGCTTAGATATTTCTTATTCTAGTTTTGGTGGTTGGATTCCTTTTGGGCCAGAACGAGTTATAACTAAAGCAGAAGGTAATATTTTATACGAAATTGACGGCCAACCCGCTTTGGATTTGTATAAAAAATATTTAGGAGAAAAGTCGAATGAATTGCCGCAAGCATCACTTTTGTACCCATTGAATGTTACTCCTGATGGCAAAAAGGAGCCTGTGGTGCGGACTATTTTGAATATTAATAATGATGATCAATCGATGATTTTGGAGGGAGATGCACCTGTGAATTCTAAAGTGCAATTAATGATGGCCTCGGTGGACGGAATTGCACAAGGAGCTCACACTGCTGCAAAAATTGCCATGACTACTAGAAGTAGTAAGCCTGAATTGGCTCTTTTGGTGAGCTGTATTGGCCGTAAATTAGTAATGAATCAACGAGTAGAAGAAGAAGTAGAGCAGGTGCGGGAGGTTATAGGAGAACGTGTTCCTATGGCAGGTTTTTATTCGTATGGAGAAATGGCACCATTTAATGGGAGCACTTCCTGTGAATTACATAATCAAACGATGACATTAACCCTAATTAGCGAATAATGCATTCATTATTAAAAAGACAGATAGAGAAGAAATTGAAAGGCGGTTTGAATGATTTGGATGTTTTTTTGGACGTCGTAAACGAGTCTTATGGCAACTATGAAAGTCAAATTGAGATGCTTCAACGTGCAATGAAATTAAGCTCTGATGAATTATTTGAAGCTAACCAAAGATTACGAGACGAAGCAGAGAGTTTGAAAGATGTTAATAAAAATTTGCAGTCTATATTGGAATCTATGAGTTTAGATTCAGAATTAACTTCAAAAAACGAGAGTTTTGATTCGTCAGAATATATCAAACAACAATCAATTGAAATTGTTAAAATTAACAAGCAGCGTGAAGAACTGTTAGTTAACTTAGAGAAGCAAAATGTAGCACTGAATGAATATGCACACATGGTTTCGCATGATCTTAAAGCACCATTAAGGAGTATTAACACTCTGATCAACTGGTTTATAGAGGACAATGAAGGAATGATGAATGAGGACCAGCTGAAATCTCTAAATTTAATTCTTTCTAATGTTGAGAAGATGGATTTATTAATCAAAGGGATTTTGAACTATTCTTCAGTAGAAAGCCAGCCAAGTGACGATAGATTAATTGATTTGAATATACTGATGCAGGATATTTTAAATACTATTGTAGTACCTAGTCACGTAGAGATTACTGTAAAAAACAAATTACCTAAAATTGTTGGGAATGATTTTAGATTCAAACAATTGTTTCAAAATTTAATTGAAAATGCAATTAAATACAATGATAAAGAGAAAGTAATAATCGAAATAGGCTGCTCAGAAAATCAAAGCGAAATTGCTTTTGATATCAAAGACAATGGTATAGGGATTCCCAAAGTATATCATAGTAAAATTTTCGACGTTTTTTCTAAGCTCAAAAATGATGGAAAATCTTCAGGCATTGGCCTTTCGATAGTGAAAAAAATCATAGAATTCTATAAAGGGAAAATCTGGCTTGAAAGTCAAGAGCAGGTTGGAACTACTTTTTATTTCATAATACCCAAAGAGAATGGAAACACCTAATTTAAATTACATTAATGAATTGTCAGGCGGCAATGAAGAATTCAAAATCAAGATTATTGGTATACTGAAAAGAGAACTTCCAGTTGAGGTCGAAGTTTATCAAAATGAAGTCGATAAAGCTAATTTTTTACAAGCTGCACAGGCAGTTCATAAATTAAAGCATAAAGTTTCTATCCTAGGTCTCGAAAAAAGTTATTATATTGCTTCAGATTATGAAGATAATTTGAAAGATAACTCAGTAGCCCTAAAAAATGATTTTGAAGCAATTCTAAAGGCTATGCAAGAGTTTGTTATACAATTGTAAAAAAAAGCTTTAAATGAATTGCATTATTATAGACGATGAAGAGATGGCAAGAGCCATTATGATGCAATTCATAGCCAATTATACGGATATAGAAGTTCTAGCTGATTTTTCTAATGCAATTGAAGCGATAAAATATTTAAATCAAAACGAAGTTGATTTGATTTTTTTAGATATTCACATGACTAATTTTACCGGTTTTGATTTTATCCAAACTATTAAAAACCCTCCTCATATCATTTTAGTAACCTCTGACAGGAATTTTGCTATTGAAGCATTTGAATATGAGTGTATTGTAGATTATTTAGTAAAACCCATCACTGAAGATCGTTTCCTAAAAGCAATTCAAAAAGCAGTTTCTTTGAAACCAAATACTCCTATAAAAAAAATTAAACCAAAGAAAGAGGACAACGCGAATGAATTTTATGTCAATATTGATCGCAGGTTAATAAAAATCGAAATGGCCTTGGTAAATATCGTGGAGGCGAGGGGTGATTATATTCATATTAAAACAGAAGGCAAAAATTATGTCGTTCATTCCACCCTCAAGAAAATAGAGGAAAAATTACCTAAGGATTTATTTTTAAAAGTACATCGCTCTTTCATTATTAATACTAATAAGATTATTGATATTGAGGACAATAGCGTCTTAATCGCTAAAGATGTAATTCCAGTAAGCCGCGGAAACAGACCGGAATTGATGAGAAGATTGAATTTGTTATAATTATAAGTTAAAACTTATAATAGTTAATAAAAACTGTATTTAGTCGATTAAAGCTGTCGTTTTGCCTAAATTATTGCTACTTTAGTAATGTGTTTAAAAACGATAAGATGGAGCTAAAATTACCAATTACAGATTCTACAATTACAGATTCTGTCGTAGATGAAATTACAGGTTGTTATTTAGTGGCTGCGCGATGGACTATGATAAATGATAAGAATGTTACTTTTGTAAGAAATAAAACCTTAGGGTACTGTTATAATTTAAAATGGGCAGGGCCATTGAGTAAATTTGATGCGGATATAGCCTGTCAAAATAGTAAAGCAACTTTTGTTATAAGTCATTCATTGTTAAAGCCATTTTTAGTTAATTTAAATGATGAGCTCAGTTTGCCAAATTCGATTGAAGTTCGTAAACTTATTGGACTGGATAATGAAGAATTACAATTAGCCAATTAAAAATTGTGAAAAAATCTAAACATATAAATTAACTGCTTTTATCGCTCTAAAATAGCCATTGGTCGAAGGGAAATTGAATCTCACCGAAAAGTTCTCATTACTTATTACACTTGCAAGTATATTTGAACAGCGAAACAAAATGAAACAACTCTGTTTCCAAAAAAACAAGAGTACTATTAATCTTTGAATTTTATATCGGTTTAACTGTTGTGAATTTAGATATAGTAAAACAAATTTATTGATATCTTAAGTTTAGTTAATAAAAAAGACTGCTACCACGAGCAGTTTTTTTTTTGTTATGAATATAGAGTTATAATTAGAAAAGTGCTTGTTGTATTTAAATGAAAATTCAATTAATAATAGCCTTGATGCTTTGGCCTCTAAAGTGTTGAAAATGATAATTAAAAAGACGTTTTAATTAGAACTTAATAATACGCTATGTGGAGCAAAAATAATGAGTAAGGATGTCGTTGAGAAAACGTTTCAAACAAAATTTTTGACCTAATGGCTTTTTGATGTTAAGAATTTTATGCGAATGAAAAAAATATTTGGGGATGAAGAAACTAAAAAATTAGTTTGTGAACAACCATTAAAAAGATGGATTCATGCGGATAGGTCTAAATTGTCATTTAAAGATTCATTAAAAATTGTTTTTCAAATAGGCCATATTGCAGTTCATTACAGATAAATAGTTTTTATATATCTATCAATTTTAGGAGAGATTACGTTTTAAAAGCGTAATCTTTTTTTTGTATAAGTTAAAAAATAAAAACAGGCTTGTCTATATATAGTAATTTGGTATTACTTTTGTACAAGAAAAAAAAGAAGTTGCTGCATAAAGCTCAGAATAATAAAGTTCAGTACAACATGAGAGAACAAATCAAGAAATTTTTAAACGAGGAACAAGATCCTAAAGCTATTGAAAAAATCACTTCAAAGCTGAATGATCTATTGATGAAGAATGAAGAAATTGGGTATATAGCGGTTCAGAAGAAACCGGCACTTACCGTTTTTCCAGACAGTATTGTTCTGACTAATAAACGTATTATAATCTGTCAGCCTAAAAACCTAGGGCTTTCAATGGATTTTACAGATTATACCTGGGATCAAATTGAAGGGACTTTTGTTAAAGAGAATATCTTAGGTTCAGAGTTTTCTTTTTCGACGAAGACAGATATGGCGGTTTCCATCGATTATATTCCGAAAATTCAAGCAAGAAAAATTTTTACTTACGCTAAAGAACAGTTGGATGTTTTAAAAACCGGAGCGGTTTCAAATGCCACGGTTATGGAAGAAGTTTCAGTTGATGCAACTGATGAATTTGAGGTCATTGAAGAAATGGAAACAGAGGAAGTAACTAGTTTTATGGAGATAATGCCTAGTACTCCACCACCTTTACCTATTAAGAGCAACGATTTTGAAGCTCATTCTGAAACTGCAAAAGAAAATGGTTTTGCTGGATTATCTCAAGATGAGTTGTTTGAAAAACTACAGAATTATAAAAAATTATTAGATAACGGTTTAATCCTTCAAGGAGAATATGATGCGTATAAAAAAGAGATTCTAAGTTTTATGTAATTCAGTTTGTACACAAAGTAAAAAGGTCAAGTGATAATTTTATCACTTGACCTTTTTTAATATTATAAAGTTCTCTGCTGCTTTTTTATAAAGGTTGTTGCATATTTTTATACTTTTATTGCGTGGGGTATTTAATCTCATTTTGAGATAATATATTCAATGCCTTTAGTTTTCCTAATGATTAATAGACAGTATGATCCAGAGTTAAATAGATCTCTGAACGATCACTTTCTGTTTTAATCAAAATCTTTCAATTATAAAAATATGCGATATAAAACGATTCCTTCTTCCTTATTTGTTGCAAACAGAAAACGGTTTGCCGAAAAAATGAGTGGTAATAGCATTGCTATTCTGTCTTCTAATGATGTTATGCCTAATAATGCAGATGATGTAATGGGTTTTGCCCAAAACAACGACTTATTTTATTTGTCAGGAATCGATCAAGATGAAACCGTTTTGGTTCTTTGCCCAGATGCTTTCAAAGAAGAAAACAGGGCGATTTTGTTTGTAAAGGAGGTAAATGAGCAAAGCAAAATATGGGATGGTGATTTCTTGACAAAAGAAGAAGTTTCTACTATTTCGGGAGTAAAAAATGTGAAGTGGACGCATGAGATGGAGAAAACCTTACAGCTTTTTGCCTTTGAAGCCGACACTTTTTATTTGGGACATAATGAGCATGTAAAAAGGGTTACTTCAGAAATCGCAACAAGGCAGGATCGCTTGATTCACTGGTGTAAAGAGAAGTACCCATTGCATCAGTACGATAGAGTAGCCAAGATTACAAGGGAACTTCGTCCTATAAAATCAGAAGAGGAAATAACTCTTATCAAAGAGGCTGTAGCTATAAGTATAAAAGGGTTTGAAGGTGTCTTAAAAGCAATTAAACCCAATGTAAAAGAGTATGAGTTAGAGGCTGAATTGACATATCAAGTAGTAAAAAACGGAGCAACGCGTCATGCCTTTAAACCTATTGTGGCTTCGGGTAAAAATGCCTGTGCTTTGCATTATAATTCTAATGATGCGTTTTGTAAAGATGGAGACATGGTTTTAGTTGATTTTGGAGTTTGTTACGCGAATTACAATTCTGACACGACTAGATGTATTCCGGTAAACGGTACTTTTTCCCCTCGTCAGCGCGAAGTGTATGAGTCGGTTTTGCATTGCTTGAAAGAAGGATCAAAGCTATTAAAGCCTGGAGTTTTGTCTGTTAATTATGAAAAGCAAATGGCTGAGTTGGTTGAAAAAGAGTTGGTGAAGTTAGAGTTAATTACTGAAGATGAAATAGCAAATCAAAATCCAGACACGCCGGTTTACAAAAAGTATTTCATGCATGGCACGGCGCATCATCTGGGGTTAGATGTGCATGATGTGGGTCTGTATTCTCGTGTCTTCGAAAAAGGAATGGTACTTACTTGCGAACCAGGAATTTATATTCCTGAGGAAGGAATTGGTTGTCGTTTAGAAAATGATTATTTGATCACTGACGATGGAAATATCAATCTTTCGGAAGCTATGCCAATTGAGATTGATGACATTGAAGAACGAATTAGAAAATAGATTAAAAGATTATTTCTTTTATGTAATGTAGTAGCTATACTAATAAGGCAGCCTTGTGGGGCTGCCTTATCATTATAAAGTTCTCTTTTGTTTTTCTACAAAATTAGTAGCTTGTAACTCCAGGAGCTCCGTTGCTTTTTTTCGTTGCAAGTTATATAGATTTTTGTCTTCCGCAATGTCTTCATACACCTTATCGTGCATTATAGCGCTCGTTTTAACTAATAAATTGCGTTGGTATTTGTCTTGTTCTATAGTTGCTTTTAAGGCTGTTTCTAAATCTTCCAGTTTGAAATCGTATTCTCCTTTTGGGGATAGTAATTTAGCGATAATAGGAGATGTTTCAATGGCTAAAAACAGTAACATGATAAATAATGAGGGAAGTGAGGGCAATTTGTTCAAAGCATTTATACGTGCCATTAAACCGTCAAAGCCATCAATTATAGGCTGCGTGTCGGTTATTTTTTTATCTAAATCAGCTTGCAGTAGAGCTGCCGTTTTTTCCTTTTCGGCAATTTTTGCCAAGTTGTTTTTTCGAATCGTATCTAGTTGTGCGGAAGCAAGATTGTGCTTGGCTATTTTTTCCTTAAAAACGGGGCCTTTTCCAAGTTTTAGTGTGCCTTTTGTTCCTTCAGCTTCTGTGATATAAGTTTCGTACAAGCTGTTAACTTCTTTTTCTTTTTTAGAAATATCCGATTTTAAACTTGCGATTTCGCCCTTGTTTTTATCTAAATCCGATTTGAAGTAATTAGCCACTTCTTTTTTGTTTTCGAGTGCCATAGCGTTTTTCTCTTTCAATAAAACGGTATTGATTTCTTTCTCGAATATTTTAATTTCCAATGGCTTCGATATTACGATGGCGATAATGATGGCCAAAATAATTCGGGGGGTTGCTTGCAGAAACTCACTTCCGAACTTATCTCTTTTTCGAATAGTAGATACAATGAATCGATCCAGATTAAAGATAAGTAAACTCCATACTAATCCAAAAAGTAGTGCAGGGTAAACACTGTCGAAAACAGTAAATAAAGCATAAGAGCTAGCGATAAACGCCATGACTGCAGTAAAGAAAACGGTGGCGCCAATACCTGCGTATTTAGTTTGTTCTCCTTGAGAACAGCCTTCTAGGATTTCATTGTCAGCTCCGGAACAGAGGATGAAGAATTGTTTTAACATGATTGATTTTTTTGATTGAATGATGATTGCAAATTTAACGCCAAAAAATCAATAATGTTGTAAAACCCTCATTTGTTTTCTGTTAGAAGTTTCTTAGAATCAAAAAGAGCTGTTCCATGGGAACAGCTCTTTTCTTTTTTTGAACTATAATTAACTTATGCATTTGGTGCTCCTGCCATAATTTCGGCATTCGCAAACTCTTCAAATTTGGCAAAATTAGCTTTAAATTTCTTTCCTAATTCTATTGCTTTTTGGTCATATAAATCTTTGTCTTCCCAAGTGTTTCTAGGGTTTAAAATTTCACTAGGTACGTCAGGGCATTCTTGTGGAATTGCTATTCCAAAGACAACATGGTTTTTATATTCGACGGTTTCTAGTTCGCCGTTTAAAGCAGCGGTAATCATGGCACGAGTATATTTTAATTTCATTCTTGTTCCAGTTCCGTAAGCTCCACCGGTCCACCCTGTGTTGATTAACCATACTTTCACATCAACTTCTTGAATTTTTTTACTCAACATTTCAGCATATCTTGTTGGGTGAAGTGGCATAAATGGCGCTCCAAAACAGGCAGAGAAATTAGGTTGAGGTTCTGTTACTCCAGCTTCTGTTCCAGCAACTTTTGCAGTATATCCTGAGATAAAGTGGTATGCGGCTTGTCCTGGAGTTAATCTTGAAATAGGAGGTAGGATCCCGAAAGAATCTGCCGTTAAGAAAAAGATATTTTTAGGGTTTTTTCCAATAGACCCCGGTTGAATATTATCAATATGAAATATAGGGTAACTAACTCTTGTATTTGGCGTGATAGAAACATCCTCGAAGTCAACTTCATTGGTTCCCTCTTTAAAAATAACATTTTCTAAAATGGCTCCCTTTTTAATTGCTCTAAAGATATCTGGTTCGTTTTCTTCAGAAAGATTTACCACTTTAGCATAACATCCACCTTCAAAATTGAAAACAGTATTTTCGCTTGTCCATCCATGCTCATCATCACCAATCAATTTTCTTTTTGGGTCTGCCGATAAAGTTGTTTTTCCAGTTCCTGACAAGCCAAAGAAAATAGCTGTATCGTCTTTATCTCCTACATTAGAGCTACAATGCATAGGTAATGCATTCTTGTCTACAGGCAAGATGAAATTTAGTGCTGAAAAAATTCCTTTTTTCATTTCACCAGTATAACCAGTACCTCCAATAAGTACTACTTTTCTTGTAAAATCCAAGATAGCAAAATTGCTTTGACGGGTGCCGTCAACTGCAGGGTCTGCCATAAAACTTGGAACACATAATAAAGTCCATTCTGCAGTGAAACTTTCAAGTTCTTCTTGTTCCGGTCTCAAAAACATATTGTAACAAAATAAATTTGCCCAAGGTGTTTCAGTAACTACGCGAACGTTTAATCTGTAATTAGGGTCAGCACATACATAAGAATCCCTAACGAATACTTCTTTGTTAGACAGGTAAGAAGTTACTTTTTTGTATAATGCTTCAAAAGCAGTAGGCTCAAAAGGAATGTTTACTTTTCCCCACCAAACTTGGTTTTCAGAAATACTGTCTTTCACAATAAATCGATCCAGAGGGGAGCGTCCAGTGTATTCTCCTGTATTCACAGCTAAAGCACCAGTCGAAGTTTCGATTCCTTGGCCTGACGCAATTGTCATGTCATGTAATTCGTTGGCTGATAATTGATAATGAATCTTTGCGTTTTCGATTCCTAAGTCTTTCAACGAAATCGATTGCGTAAACGGTGTGTTATTATTCATAAAATTATGTATTGTGTAGTTAAATTATTCGAATGCAAAAGTAGAGCTAATATTTTAGATACGATTTAATTATCCTATTTTTGTTGGTTTTTTCTTCAAAAATGTTGTGAACAGCACGCCCCAAGCCAGTATTAATAGGAGTCCGCCGATAGGAGTTAGAAAACCGATAACTTTAAAATCAAAGGAAGTTAGGCTGTTTGTGGCCAATAAATATATGGATCCAGAAAATAAAATCACACCAAAAATGACCAAATAATTGATGATTTTCTTCGCTTTTTCACTTAGGTCATTTAAGATTCCAATAAAGATTAAAAACAACGCGTGGTACATTTGATAGCGTACTCCAGTTTCAAAAGTAATCAGTTGTTCAGGTAGTAGTACTTTTTTTAGGGCATGCGCTCCAAATGCACCTAATATTATCGCGATCATGCCCAAAAGAGCTCCTGTTGAAATTAATTTATTTTTCATTTATTGGGTATTTTTTTACTCTGTAAAAGTATTCCTTATCAGGCTGAAATAAAAGATTTTTTGATTATTATGTTTAGACTTTTTATTTAGTGATAAGTCGGAATTCTGGTGTTTTTTATTTTGTTGACAAGATAGTTAGGTTTTTAACAAGGACTAGTTGTTATAAATACAACAATTTTATATATTTGTGTTATATTTATACAACATATGAGAGTCATTTTAATTATAGGAGCAGGTAGATCAGCATCATCGTTGATACAATATCTTTTAAATAAATCAGAAAAAGAGAACTTACATCTTGTCATTGGTGATTTATCATTGGCTTTAGCCCAAAAGAAAACGAACAACCATCCCAATGCGACTGCAATAGCTTTAGATATTTTTGATACTAATCAAAGAAAAGAGGCGATTGAAAAAGCTGACATCGTTATCTCGATGTTGCCGGCTCATTTGCATATTGAGGTAGCTAGAGATTGCGTTGTTTATAAAAAAAACTTGGTTACCGCTTCTTATGTTAGTGATGCCATGCAAGAACTGGATGAAGCTGTAAAGGAAAATAATTTGATTTTCATGAATGAAATTGGTCTTGATCCAGGAGTTGATCATATGAGCGCCATGAAAATCATTGATGAAATAAGTGATAAAGGCGGAAAAATGCTTTTATTCGAATCCTTCTGTGGAGGTCTCGTAGCTCCAGAATCAGATACGAATCGTTGGAATTATAAATTCACTTGGGCTCCTCGTAATGTGGTGCTTGCTGGACAAGGTGGTGCTGCTAAATTTATTCAAGAAGGAACGTACAAGTACATACCCTATTGTAATTTATTTAGAAGAACAGAATTCCTTGAAGTAGAAGATTATGGCCGCTTTGAGGCCTATTCTAATAGAGATTCGTTGAAATATAGAAGTGTATATGGTTTAGATGATGTACTTACCTTATATAGAGGAACTATTCGTCGTGTTGGGTTTTCTAAAGCCTGGAATATGTTTATTCAACTGGGAATGACAGATGATAGCTATGTTATGGAAGATTCTGAAAACATGAGCTACCGACAGTTTGTAAATTCATTCTTGCCTTATCATCCTACAGATTCAGTTGAAATTAAGACACGCTTGATTTTAAAAATAGATCAGGATGATATTATGTGGGACAAACTTTTGGAATTGGATTTATTCAATAACAAAAAAATAGTTGGTCTTAAAAATGGTACACCAGCACAAATATTGGAAAAAATATTAAGTGATAAGTGGACCTTAGAATCAGACGATAAGGATATGATAGTGATGTACCATAAATTCGGATACGAAGAGGATGGTGCTAAAAAACAAATCGATTCTAAAATGGTTTGTATCGGGGAAGATCAGACGTATACTGCCATGGCAAAAACAGTTGGTTTACCCGTGGCAATGGCGACCTTACTTATCTTAAACGGGAAAATCACTACGCCTGGAGTACAACTTCCTATTCGTAAAGAAGTGTATTTGCCAATATTGAAAGAATTAGAAGAATATGGTGTTGTTTTTAAAGAGCAATCCATGCCTTACTTTGGTTATAAACCAGATAGTACTATTTAGGTAATAGTTTTTAGTTTTGTAGTAAGACAAATCCGCTTCGTAAAGAAGCGGATTTGTTGGTTTTATATTGTACTTATGGAGCAGATTGAATTGTTATTGGTAAACTGTACATTACTCGGGCGGCTTCACCATGAACTGTTCCTGGAATCCATTTTGGGGATAGTTTTAAAACGCGAACGGCTTCTTCACCAGTTCCGTAACCCATATCGCGAAGAATTCTAAATTCAGAAAGACTTCCGTCTTTTTCTATCATAAATGTTAAGTATACCTTTCCTTTTAACTTCATTTTTGTGGCTTCTTCCGAAATTTTAAAATTTTCGGCAACAAACTGGTAGAATGCGTTCATACCTCCGGGAAACGTAGGTTTTGTTTCTGTCTCTGCAACGTTGTAAACCGTATCAGTATTGCTGTTATTTACAGTTAACTCGACGTATTCTGGTCCTTCTGCATTCTTAAGTTCATCTAGTTGCTTACCCTTTTCCTGCTTGTTTGTTGAAACTTCGACCGGTGGCGGGGGTGGCGGAATGTTTTTCATTTCTTCGCTTGTCAGTTGAGCGAATCTTTTTTCGGCTATGTTATTTCCATTTGCGTCTTTAATCTTAAAAGTGGTGTTCTCAAAATATTTCTCCATTCCGGTAATTGAAGTCGACGATTTGATTGTGGTTTCCGTTTTCTTTTCTTGGGCTACTGTCTTTGCGCATACTAAGAAAACGAGTGCTGAAAATAGGGGCATTAACACTAGTTTTTTCAACATGGATCTTGATGCCGATGTGGTTTTTGTCATCATAATTAATCTTTTTTTAGTTATAGAATAGTTCAAATTACTGGCCAAGTAATAGCTTGAGTTCGCGTTTGCCACCGATAGCAGTAGGTTTTGGTAAAACGGAACATTGTTATAGGATTTCACGACCTTCTCGTCTGCAAGGAATTCGTGGTTGAGTTGTATTGCTTTTTTATAAAAAATGAAGACGGGGTTAAACCAAAACAGCATTTTAAGAAGTTCAATGCACAAAATGTCCAATGTGTGTTTTTGGGTTACATGAATTAATTCATGCGTATATAGTTCCGCTTCAATTTTTCGGTTATAGTAATCCGTTTCGTTGATGAATATAGTATCCAAAAAAGTATGCGGAAGTATTTTCTCTTTTAATAAAACGAGTTTTGAGTTTTTGTAATCAACAACTGGATTTGATTTTATTCTTGAGGTAAGTTTCCAAATGTTTCTGACAAATCGGATTATGAGTACCGAAGTTACGATGGCGTATATACCCCAAAGGGAAATAATCCAGTAATTTATCGAATCCTCTATGATCGCCATCGTTACTTCGCCTGGCTTTATGGACGTTTTTCCCATCAATGGTCTTATGGATTCCTGTATCACTTCAATCGTTATAAATGGAATACTCAAAGAAAAGACTAGGCTAAACAACAGGTAAAATCTATTAAATTGATGTATTTTTTCTTTTTCCAATAGCAGATGATATACGGCTAATAGCACGGACAAGGAAAGTGTCGATTTGATTATGAAATCTATCATTTTTTCTTTTTTTGAAGTTCGCTATCTATAATTTTTTTGAGATCTTCCAATTCTGCTTCGGACAAATTCGTTTCGGTGGTGAAGAAGGAAGCGAATTGAGAAGCCGAATTGTTGAAAAAATTAGTGATTAGTCCATTTACATGTTTGGAGAAATAGTCGGTTTTTTTCACCAAGGGATAGTATTCTCTGGAATTTCCAAACTCATTGTAATCCACGAAATCTTTATCAATCATCCTCTTTAGTAAAGTGGCAATCGTTGTCGTTTTTGGTTTGGGCTCGGGAAAAACTTCAAGTAAATCTTTCATAAAAGCTTTCTCCAGTTTCCAAAGCTGTTCCATCAGTTGTTCTTCGGCCTTAGTTAATTGTTGCATCTTTTATTTTTTTTAAAGTTTTATTTCAAGATTGTTTCAGAAGCAAGCTTGCCACTCTGATAATTTCGTTCAATTATTAGTTTTCCTTTGTCATCGTAGAATTCCCAGTTGCCACTATAGAACCAATGGGCATATTTAGTGGTGGTGTCTAAAACTGTTTTCCCTCGGGATTGTATTTTTCCATTTTCATGATAAAATTTGGTGTAACATGTATTTCCTTTGTGCTTCTCTTTTTTGATTATTTTACCGTCCAGGTAATAGCACCACTTTTTTATAGGGTCGTCATTTTTATATTTCCCGACTGACTTATAATGCGCACTGTCTAACGAGTAGTGTTCTATCCAAAGACCTTCTCTTTTTTTGTTTGTTTTTTGGTTGATTAGTTTTGGTTTACAAGAAAACAAACTCAAAATTAGACAGCCTAGAATAATAATTGGTTTTTTCATACGTTTTTGTTCTACAGAAAAGTACATTGCTCTACAAATGTAGAATAATAAATCAATAAAACAAGGGTTTGTCTATAAATTAATAGTTATTAGAGAGTTGCGTTAAGGATAGTAGTGGAAATCCTTATTTGTTTTTACAAATAAGATTGTAGCGGATAGCCTGACCTCGTTGCAAAACCAGTGTAATGGCTTAAATCAATAGTTCTGCAACGAGGTAACGCCCAAAAAAAAATCCGCTCATTTCTGAACGGATTTTGTAGATGGATGTTGAGTGCGTTTATTTGCTTAACTCAACAAAATATTTATAAAACAAAGGAATTGTTTCAATCCCTTTCAAGTAATTGAATATTCCAAAGTGTTCGTTTGGTGAGTGAATGGCATCACTGTCCAATCCAAATCCCATTAATATCGTTTTGCTTTTTAACTCTTTTTCGAATAAAGCTACAATAGGAATACTCCCACCAGAACGAACTGGAATAGCTGGAACTCCAAAAGTCTCCGTGTATGCCATGTTAGCAGCCTTGTATCCGATACTGTCGATAGGTGTCACGTAACCCTGACCTCCGTGATGTGGTGTCACTTTTACGGTTACTGAATCAGGAGCGATACTCATGAAATGCTTTGTGAATAATTCAGTGATTTGCTCCCATTCTTGGTTGGGCACTAAACGCATGGAAATTTTAGCAAACGCTTGACTTGCGATAACCGTTTTAGCTCCTGCACCAGTATAACCTCCCCAGATTCCGTTTACGTCTAATGTGGGACGAATAGAGTTTCTTTCGTTAGTCACATAGCCTTTTTCACCATAAACGTCTTTTAGGTCGAGTGCTTTTTTATATTTTTCTAAGCTGAATGGTGCTTTTGCCATTTCTGCTCTTTCTTCAAGAGATAATTCTTCTACATTATCATAGAAACCTGGTATTGTAATGTGATTGTTTTCGTCATGAAGCGAAGCAATCATTTTTGCTAATATATTGATAGGATTAGCAACTGCACCACCGTATAAACCCGAATGTAAATCACGGTTTGGTCCCGTAACTTCTACTTCTACATAACTTAGTCCGCGAAGACCAGTTGTAATAGAAGGTTGTTGGTTAGAGATCATTCCAGTATCTGAAATTAAGATCACATCATTTTTAAGTTTTTCGGTATTGTTTTCTACGAAGGTTTTTAGGTTTACACTTCCTACTTCTTCTTCGCCTTCAATCATGAATTTCACGTTACAAGGCAAAGTATTGCTTTGAATCATGTATTCGAATGCTTTTACGTGCATGTACATTTGCCCTTTATCGTCGCAGGCACCACGAGCAAAAATGGCTCCTTCTGGATGAATATCAGTTGTTTTTATTACTGGTTCAAATGGGGGAGAAGTCCAAAGCTCCATTGGGTCCGCTGGTTGTACATCATAATGACCATAAACTAATACCGTAGGCAAGTTTTTGTCTATTATTTTTTCACCATAAACAATAGGGTAACCATCAGTTTCACAGATTTCTACGAAATCGCAACCTGCTTTTTCTAGGCTTATTTTTACGGCTTCCGAAGTTTCAATTACATCTTGAGAGTAGGCTGCATCAGCACTTACGGAAGGCATTTTTAATAATTCAATTAATTCGTTGATGAAACGATCTTTGTTTTCTTGAACGTATGACTTGATATTTTCCATTTATTAACTAATTTTTTATAGTTTCAAAAGTACAAAAAATAGAATGAAAAAATTTTTAAAAAAAATACTTTGAAAGTTCAAACTTATGTCTATATTTGCACCCACAATTGCACGCGGATATGGTGAAATTGGTAGACATGCCAGACTTAGGATCTGGTGCCGCAAGGCGTGTAGGTTCGAGTCCTATTATCCGCACAAAAAAAGCTTCTCAATCGAGAAGCTTTTTTTATATCTACTATTTAAAGGGGTCAAGGGCAAAAGTTTTGCGCTACTGAAATGAGTTAATTTATCTAAACAGGAATGCGTTTTTTGTTTGCAATATTAGATTAATAGTTCTTTTTATATTTAGGTTGTTCTAAAGTAAATTTTATTAATTTATGTACTGGTGGTTTTTTAACCAGTTTTGGCAATCAGCTGTCCAATATTGACTTGTTTGATCCTTTCCAAGCCCAAAACCATGTCCACCTTTTTCATATAAATGCAGTTCAACGGGGACGTGGTGTTGTATTAAACCTTTATAATAGTTAATGCTGTTTTTTGCCGAAACTACAGTGTCATCTGATGCGTGAACGATAAAGGTTTCTGGAGTTTCAGACGTTATTTGTAAGTCATTAGAAAACCGCTCCATTGATGATGATGAAGCTGATTTGCCTAGTAAGTTAACTTGCGAGCCTAAGTGTGTTATTTTACTATTCATTGAAACTACAGGGTAAATTAATATAGAAAAATTTGGTCGTGCACTTGTTGAGTCAATTGAATTATATACTTGTTCATTATAATTTGTAGACAATGTTGAAGCTAGATGACCTCCAGCAGAAAATCCAATTACTCCAATTCTTTTCTCATCTATATTCAATTGAGTAGCATTTCGCCTTATGTATCTAATTGCTTCCTGTGCATCTTGTAATGGGCCAGTTGATTTATTTTCCATTATTTTATCACTTGGTAATCTGTATTTTAATACAAAAGCGGTGATGCCCATTGTGTTTAACCATTGTGCAACCTTAGTGCCTTCTTTGTTTATCGCTAAATGTGAATAACCTCCACCTGGAAAAATTAGTACTGCTGTTCCATTAGGTTTTGTTTTTTTAGGTAGAAATAATGATAATGTTGGTTTTGAAACTTGACTGCTACTTTCTATTTCACCATTCTTGTAGGTATTTAATTCTTGATAACTGGTTGAAATTATTTCATTAGGAATTTGATTCTTCCATAGTGAAATAACTTTATCCTGCCCGTATGAATGGATGTTTATCCCTAATATAAATAACATAAAAAGGAAATAGGCTTGTCGAGCTAAGTTTTTATTTTTTTTCAATGGAAAGAATTTTAATATTATCTACATGAGACAGCTGTTTTTTCTACTCTTTTATTTTTTTTAAATGAAAAAAGTCAGAGATTATTAACTTAACACTAATATTATATAATGTACAATATTACATTAGTATTTTTATTTCATGCGTTTATTTTAGAGATATATACAAATATATATATAAATTATTTGCGTTATTGATATTAAAAAGTATATTTGTGTAATCGATTACATTTTTTTGATTTTAATAAAATAATAATGAATGTAAAGCTGAAATCTATTTAACTATCTATAATTAATTTCTATGACCAAAAATACTAAATCAACCGGGAGCTATCGTTGGACAATTTGCAGTCTGCTTTTCTTTGCAACTACTATAAACTATTTAGACAGACAGGTGCTTTCTTTAACATGGAGTGATTTTATTGCTCCAGAATTTCATTGGACCAATAATGATTATGGAAATATTACAGCATTATTCTCGATTTTTTACGCAGTGTCATTATTATTTGCTGGTAGATTTGTTGACTTAATGGATACTAAAAAAGGATTTCTTTGGGCTATTGGAATATGGTCTGTAGGAGCTTGTTTACATGCTTTTTGTGGAATTGCAACAGCGGGAATATTAACTGGTAATTGGTTTGTAGGTTTTGAAGGAGCAAAAGAGGCTCTAAAAACGGTAAATGATACGGGAATGGTGATTACGGTCAGTGTTACCTTATTTATTTTTGCTCGTTTTGTGTTGGCATTAGGGGAAGCTGGGAATTTCCCTGCTGCTATCAAAACAACAGCTGAATATTTTCCTAAAAAAGACAGAGCATTCTCTACAAGTATATTTAACGCAGGAGCAACTGTTGGAGCATTAGCAGCGCCTATTTCAATTCCGTTTATTGCAGAAGCATATGGATGGGAAATGGCTTTTATTATTATAGGTGCCTTAGGTTTTGTTTGGATGGGATTTTGGGTTTTTATGTACGATAAACCTGAGAATCACCCTAGAGTTAGTGTTGCAGAATTAGAGTATATCCAACAAGATACTGTTGCTGATAGTAAACTAGAAGGATATGTACCTGAAACTACTGACAAGGTTTCTTTGATTGATTGTTTAAAGTATAAGCAAACTTGGGCTTTCGCTTTTGGTAAATTTATGACGGATGGTGTATGGTGGTTTTTCTTGTTTTGGACGCCAGCTTATCTAAGTTCGGTTTATGGAATGGATTCTACGCAAGCCGCTTTACCATTGTTTGTTTTATATATGATTACTTTATTATCAATTATTGGTGGTTGGTTACCTACTTATTTTGTTGAAAAGAAAGGAATGAATCCCTATGAAGGGAGAATGAGAGCCATGTTGATTTTTGCATTTTTCCCATTATTGGCAATGATTGCGCAGCCTTTAGGGCATATTAGTTATTGGTTGCCTGTAATTATTATTGGAATTGCCGGTGCGGCTCATCAAGCTTGGTCGGCTAATATATTCACGACCGTTGGGGATATGTTTCCTAAAAAAGCAATTGCCACCATTACCGGTATTGGAGGATTAGCTGGTGGTATTGGCTCAACTTTTATCAATAAGGGGTCGGGGATGCTGTTTGATTACAGTAAAGAAACTAATATGTCTTTCATGGGATTTGAAGGTATTGAATCTGGATACTTTATTATATTCTCCATTTGCGCTGTTTGTTACTTAATAGGTTGGGCGGTGATGAAAACTTTAGTCCCAAAATACGCGCCAATTACTGATATGTAATATTTTAATAAGATTTTGAATTATAAGGAACTAGTTCTATATCTCTTTTTCACAAAATCAAATACTCAAAAATCAATTTTTAAAATAAAGAAATGGATTAACGAATGAATAAACATTTAGGTTTAATGAAATATTCAATACATTTGTAATCGATTGCATTAAAAATTTAAGTTATGACAAAATATAGTTCAAGATACGCTTCTAGTCCAGAAGCAGTTAAAAAATACGATACACAGCAATTAAGAGACGAATTTTTAATTGATGATTTAATGAAGGAAGATGAGATTACTTTTACTTATTCTCATTACGACCGTTATATTGCTGGCTCAGCAGTTCCTATTAAAGATTTAACATTAGAAAGTATCGATCCGTTGAAAGCTTCTTATTTCTTAGAAAGAAGAGAGATGGGAATCATTAATGTGGGTGGAAGTGGATCTATTGTTGTTGAAGGAAAAACTTATGAATTGGATTTTAAAGATGCACTATATATTGGGAGCGGAAATAAGGAAGTGATTTTCAAGAGTACTGATCCTAAAAATCCAGCAAAATACTATATCAATTCAGCTCCAGCACACAGTAGTTATCCTTCGAGAAAAGTGAGTTTGGCAGAAGCCAATAAATTAGAATTGGGTTCAATGGAAACAGCAAATCACCGAACTGTAAACCAAATGATTATTGGTGGAGTAGTTACTACTTGTCAATTACAAATGGGTATGACAGAATTGAGGCCAGGTAGCGTCTGGAATACTATGCCAGCACATGTTCATGATCGTAGAATGGAGGTTTATTTTTATTTGGATATTCCAGAAAATCAGGCTGTATGTCACTTTATGGGACAACCACAAGAAACAAGACATATTTGGATGAATAACCATCAAGCTGTAATTTCTCCACCGTGGTCAATTCATTCTGGTTCAGGAACTAGTAATTATACTTTTATCTGGGGAATGGCTGGTGAAAATTTAGATTATGGCGATATGGATGTTTGCAAAATCAATGAATTAAGATAAAACAATTATGACTTTATTTAATTTAAAAGGTAAAAGAGCGCTTATAACTGGAGGAACTCACGGCTTGGGAATGGCAATGGCTGAGGGACTGGCCATGGCGGGAGCTGAACTGGTAATTACAGGGACAACTCCTTCAAAAATGGAGGAAGCGCTTACGTATTATAAAAGCAAAGGTTATACTGTTTCTGGTTATTTATTTGATGTAACAGACGAAAATGCTGCCGCAAAAAATATAGAACTAATTGGTAAAGAATTGGGAGATATTCACATATTAGTTAATAACGCAGGAATAATAAAAAGAGAATTGGCAATAACAATGCCTATTGCTGACTTTAGGCAAGTAATCGATGTGGATTTAGTTGGACCATTTATTATGTCACAATTAGTTGCAAAGCAGATGATTGCCCGCAATGAAGGGAAGATTATCAATATCTGTTCTATGATGAGTGAACTAGGGCGAAATAGTGTTTCGGCTTATGCTGCTGCAAAAGGAGGATTGAAAATGCTAACTCGTAATCTAGCGACAGAATGGGCAAAATACAATATCCAAGTGAACGGAATAGGTCCTGGATATTTTGCAACTACTCAAACAGAACCTATTCGTGTGGATGGGCATCCTTTTAATGAGTTTATTATCAATAGAACACCAGCTGCTCGATGGGGAGACCCAGAAGATTTAGCAGGAACAGCAGTGTTTCTTGCTTCAAAAGCAAGTGATTTTGTCAACGGACAAATAGTTTATGTTGATGGAGGGATTTTAGCCACTATTGGGAAACCTTCAAACGAGAATTAATTTTTAAGAAATCTAAAATGAGCACTAAATTTATAAACGATAATTTTCTATTAGAAAATAAATACGCTGAAGAATTATATCATAATTATTCAAAAAATCAGCCTATTATTGATTATCACAATCACTTATCACCAAAGCATATTGCCGAAAACACCATTTTTGACAATATTACCCAAGTGTGGATAAATGGCGATCATTACAAATGGCGCGCAATGCGTACCCTTGGAATAAATGAACAATTTGTCACAGGAAATGGTTCTGATAAGGATAAGTTTATGAATTGGGCAAAAACAGTTCCATATACCATGCGTAATCCTTTGTACCATTGGACGCATCTTGAACTGGCTCGTTACTTTGACATTACTGATTTACTAAATGAAAAATCAGCAGAGGGAATTTACGAACAAGCTTCGGCAAAAATAAATTCTCCGGCATACAGTACTCAAAATTTACTTACCAAAGTAAATGCGGAATTTGTATGTACTACTGATGATCCAATTGATACTTTAGAATACCATCAACAATTAGCCAAAAGCGATTTTAAAACAAAAGTAAGTACTGCTTTTAGACCTGATAAAGCGATCTTAATTTCGGTTGATGGATACAATGATTATGTTGATACGCTTGGTCAAGTAGCTGGTGTAGTCATAAACACCTATAGTGATTTATGTACTGCATTGATAAATAGAATTGACTATTTTGATAAAAATGGATGTAAATTATGTGATCATGGTTTGGACCAAATTTACTTCGAAAACTTTACTGAAAGCGAAGTAAACGGCATCTTCAAAAAGAAAAGAGATAATGCAGTATTAAGTAATGAAGAAGCGTTAAAATTTCAAAGTGCTATTTTATTGTTTTTATCTGAGACCTATCATCAATACGGTTGGGTACAACAATTTCACTTAGGTGCATTAAGAAATAATAATGCACGTATGCATAGAATTCTTGGACCAGATACAGGTTGGGATTCAATAGGAGATTATCCGCAAGCACAAAAATTATCAGGTTTTTTGAATGCGTTAGATAGTAAAGATAAGTTGACAAAAACCATTATTTACAATCTAAATCCAGCTGATAACGAGGTGATGGCAACCATGATTGGAAATTTTAATGACGGAAGCGTTAAAGGAAAAGTACAGTTTGGTTCAGGATGGTGGTTTTTAGACCAAAAAGACGGAATGACAAAACAATTAAACGCCCTTTCAAACATGGGATTAATTAGTTGTTTTATAGGAATGTTGACTGATTCAAGAAGTTTTTTATCTTTTCCAAGACACGAATATTTTCGACGAATTCTTTGTAATCTTTTAGGCGATGAAATAAAAAGAGGGGAGTTGCCGAATGATATGGAATGGATTGGTAAAATGGTTTCGGATATAAGTTATAACAATGCCAAGGAGTATTTTAAATTTTAATGAAGACCACTATATAATTTAAACACAATGAATAAAGTTGTTGCTTTTGGTGAAATAATGTTACGCCTTTCTACAGAGAGGCATTTGCGTTTTGCACAAGCGAAAACATTTACCGCTACTTATGGCGGTGGTGAATTTAACGTAGGTGTTTCTTTGGCAAATTATGGTATGAATGCTGAATTTGTAACTCGGTTACCCGATAACGAAATTGGAGCTTGTGCTTTTAGAGAAATGCGAAAAATGAATGTAGAATCCAAGAATGTAATTTTTGGTGGAGAACGTTTGGGGACTTACTATTTAGAAACAGGAGCAGGAACTCGTGGCAGTAATGTAGTATATGACCGTGCTCACAGTGCAATGGCAACCATTCAAAAAGGGATGATTGACTGGGAAAAAGCACTAGAAGGAGCCACCTGGTTTCATTGGAGCGGAATTACGGCGGCAATCTCTGAAAGTGCTGCAGAAGCTTGTTTGGAAGCTGTTATAGTGGCGTATCAATTAGGATTAACTATTTCTTGTGATCTTAATTACCGATCAAAATTATGGCAATATGGTAAAGCTCCAAGCGAGGTTATGCCGGAATTATTACAGTATACGCATGTTATTTTAGGAGATATAGATACCGCTTATTTTATGTTAGGTCAAGCCAAAGTCAACCCTAACTATCAAGATTTAAAATCGCTTCTTATTTTATACAATACGTTGTTTGATTTATGTCCAAATTTAAAAACAGTCGCCACAACGTTGCGATATTCAGTAAGTGCTTCGCACCAAAGAATAGGAGGTGTTTTATTTGATGGCAAAGAAATATATAATGCAGCCATTCAGGAAGTAACTCCAGTTGTGGATCGAGTAGGAAGTGGAGATGCTTTTATGGGAGGATTGATTTATGGATTGTTAGAGTACCCAAATAACACACAAAGAGCATTAGATTTTGCAGTAGCAGCCTGTTGTTTAAAACATACAATCGCTGGAGATTATAATCTAGTTACCTTAAAAGAAGTTGAAAATATGCTAGACGGTAATATTACCGGATTAGTATCAAGATAAAAAATTATGGCAAAGTATTCAAGAATTGAAGTAGCAACTGTAATGAAAGAAAACGGGATGGTTCCTTTATTTTTTCATTCCGATATTGAATTGAGTAAGAAAGTATTAAAAGCCTGTTATGATGGTGGTTCTCGCTTAATGGAATTTACTAGTAGAGGTGATTTTGCTTTTGAATTTTTTGGCGCATTAAACAAATATGCTTTGGCTGAATTGCCGGGAATGATTTTGGGAGTTGGATCGGTTACCGATGCTGCAGCTGCTTCACTTTATATGCAATTGGGGGCTAATTTTATTGTTACTCCAGTTTTGAGAGAAGACATAGCCATCGTTTGTAATCGTAGAAAAGTATTGTGGTCACCAGGTTGTGGAACTTTAACTGAAATTGCTCGTGCTGAAGAATTAGGATGTGAAATTGTAAAATTATTTCCTGGAGATATCTACGGACCACAGTTTGTGAAAGGGATTAAGGGACCATGTCCTTGGACAAGCATAATGCCTACAGGAGGCGTTTCTACAAGTAGAGAAAACCTTAAAAGTTGGTTTGACGCTGGTGTAACCTGTGTAGGTATTGGATCGCAATTGATTTCAAGCGAAATATTAGCAAATAAGGATTTTGAAGGTTTGCGTTTAAAAGTAAAAGGAACCTTAGAAATCATAAAAGAACTAAGAGGTTAGTTTGCTGAATTGATTTTTAACAATACAATTGATTAAATAAAAAGATACAATTTTGGGAACCAATTTATCACTAGCGGGAAAATCAATAGTAATTACCGGAGGTACTGGGATTATAGGAGCTTCTTTTATAAAAAGTGTTTGTAATGCGGGAGCTGATGTTGGAATTTTAGGAAGGAATGAAAAAATTGCTACTGAAAGAGCTAATGAAATTGTAAAACAAGGTGGAAAGGCAATTCCGCTCATTGCAGATGTAACTAATGAGGAGCAGTTAATAGCTGCAAGAGAGAAAATGCTACAAGCATTTGGAAAAATTGACGGACTGGTAAATGCCGCAGGAGGAAATATTCCAGAAGCGGTTGTTCAACCCGATCAAGATATTTTTAAACTCAATATGTCAGCCATTCAAGAGGCTATGAATCTTAATTTGTTTGGATCTATTTTACCAACTCAAGTTTTTGGAGAAGCCATAAAAAATAATGGTTCTGGTAGTATTGTAAATATTTCTTCGGTTACTGCGCATCTAGCTGTTACAAAAGTTTTAGGATATAGTTTAGGAAAAGCAGCGATTGATTGTTATACGCAATGGTTTGCAGTGGAATTAGCAAAGCGTTTTGGGGATAAAATACGAATGAATTCTATCGTTCCAGGATTTGTTTTAACAGAACAGAATAAAACACTCTTAACAAACGAAGACGGTAGTTTGACAGAAAGAGGTCATTTAATAATCAATAAAACTCCTTTTAATCGATTTGGAACGGCGCAAGAACTCGAAGGAGCACTTGTATGGTTATTAAGTGATGATTCTAAGTTTGTTACTGGATCAAAAATCACTGTTGACGGAGGTTTTTCTGTTTATAGCGGAGTTTAAATTTCCAGTAAGCATCAAATAAAAAAGTACACTTTATATCAATATATATAATGAAAAAATTAAATAGAATAAATACAGGTTTAGAAAAATTGCAGCCTATTAAAGTAGTGCAATTCGGAGAAGGGAATTTCTTAAGAGCATTTATAGATTATGCTTTTCAAGAACTGAATGAAAAAGTAGATTTTAATGCTGGGATTGCAGTTGTACAGCCTATTGAAAACGGAATGGTAAATATGCTAAACGATCAGGATGGCTTGTATACCTTGTTTATGAAAGGGTTGACAAAAGGAAAAGAAATTCAAGAGAAAACACTAATTTCTAACTTGGTTTCCGGAATCAATCCGTATACTAATTTTAATGATTATTTGGCCTTAGCCAAAGAAGAAGAATTGGCTTTTATTATTTCGAATACAACAGAATCAGGTATTGCTTATGTGAGTACAGATACTCCAACGATGCAACCACCAAGTTCATATCCTGCAAAGTTGACGGTGCTTTTACACGAAAGATTCAAGCATTTTAACGGAGATACAGCAAAAGGCTTGGCAATAATTCCTTGTGAATTAATCAATAACAATGCAGATACTTTAAAGGAAATTATATTAAAATACAGTGATGATTGGAGTTTAGGGGCTGATTTTAAAAATTGGATCCAAGAAAATAATTCGTTTCACAATACACTTGTTGATAGAATTGTTCCAGGATATCCACGAGCAGAAATAGATGCTTATAATAAAGAACTTGATTATTCAGATAATTTAATTGTTACCGCTGAGACTTTTTTCCTTTGGGTTATTGAAGGAGGAGAAGATTTGAAAGCCAAACTACCATTTCATAAAACGAATCTTGATGTAAAAATTGTTGCAGATATGCAACCGTATCGAACAAGAAAAGTAAGAATCTTAAACGGAGCGCATACTGCGATGGTTCCTTTTTCATTAATGTATGGAAATGAAACTGTAAAAGAAACAGTAGACAATGCGTTTACAGGTAAATTTATCAATCAAGCTATTTTTGAAGAAATAAATGAAACAATTGAAATGGACAAAGCAGAATTAGATCTTTTTGCTTCTGATGTTTTAGATCGTTTTAGAAATCCATTTATAAAACACAACCTTTCTAGTATCGCTTTGAATTCAATTTCGAAATTTAAAGTAAGAGCGTTACCAAGTGTTTTAGGTTACATAACAAAGTTTGGTAAAGTACCAACAAATCTAACGTTTGCATTTGCCTGTTTGATTCGTTTCTACAAAGGAACATGGAATGGGACAACTTTAGCAGTAGATGATAGCAAAGAAATAACTGACGTTTTTCAAGAAATTTGGGCATCAAATGATTCTGCAAAAGTAGTAGCTCAAACTCTATCTAATACAGAATTCTGGGGAGATGATTTAACAAAAGTTAAAGGTTTATCAGAGGCTTTAGTTTTGGCTTTGAATGAGATTGAAGCAAATGGAATTGAGCAAGGTTTCGTTCATTTCCTGAAAAAAGTTTAGTAGTAGTCACCAATTATAGTATTATAATTATGCAAAAAAAATTAATAAAAGTAAATCCATCGGACAATGTTGCGGTGGCATTAGTAAATCTTACTCAAGGGGAAGAGATACAATTTGAAGGGGAATTGATAAAAGTGCTATCTGATGTAAAAATGAAGCATAAAATTGCGATGACTACGCTAGAAATAGGAGACCGTATTATTATGTATGGCGTTTTAGTAGGTAAGGCAAGTCAGCGTATCGAAAAAGGAGGTGTTTTAGCAACAACTAATGTAAAACATGAAAGTGATAAAGTAACTGGGAAAACAGAAACTATCGGTTGGACAGTCCCAAACGTTGATAAGTGGAAAGACAGAACTTTTCAGGGATATCATAGAGAAGATGGACAAGTAGGAACCGAAAATGTTTGGTTATTTTTCCCATTAGTTTTTTGTGAAAACAGAAATATCGAAATCTTAAAAGATATTTTCGAAAAGGAATTAATGAAGCCGAAAGAGAACGATTATCAATTGTTATTGCGTTCACTAGTGAATTCAGAAACTGGTAAAGAAGGAAATAGCGGCGGTTCTAATGAAGCAGATTTATTTAAAAATATAGAGGTGAAATTCATCACGCATCAAGGTGGCTGTGGAGGAATTCGTCAGGATTCTCATAGTTTAGCTAAACTGTTAGCTGGATACGTAAACAATCCAAATGTAGCAGGAGCAACGGTTTTGAGTTTAGGTTGTCAGAATTTACAGATTCAGATATTCAAAGATGCTTTAAACGAAATCAATCCTAATAGCAAAAAGCCTGTTTTGATTTATGACCAACAACAAATAGGAACTATTGAGGCGATGTTGAGTAGTGTGGTAAAAGATACATTTGTGGAAATCAAAAAAGCAAATGAGCTGCAAAGAGAACCAGCGCCGTTATCTAAACTAAAAATTGGATTGGAATGTGGAGGGTCAGATGGGTTTTCAGGAATTTCAGCAAATCCTACTTTGGGAGTGACTTCAGATATGCTTACGGCATTAGGAGGAACTACAATTCTTTCGGAATTTCCTGAATTATGTGGAGTAGAACAAGAATTGGTGAACCGTTGTAATGAGGATGAAGATGGAAAACGTTTCTTGGAATTAATGAAATGGTACGAAAAAACAGTTGTTGACGCCGGTTCGGGATTTGATATGAATCCGTCTCCGGGTAACATCAAAGACGGGTTGATTACTGATGCCATGAAATCAGCTGGTGCAGCCAAAAAAGGAGGGACTTCTCCAATTGTAGGGGTTTCAGACTATGGAGAATATATTTCAAAACCAGGTTTAAACTTACTTTGTACTCCTGGAAATGATGTTGAATGTACTACGGCAATGGTAGGTTCAGGAGCTAATATGGTGCTTTTTACAACAGGTTTAGGGACTCCTACGGGAAACCCAATTGCACCAGTGGTAAAAATTTCTTCCAATTCTGAACTAGCTAGAAAGATGTCTGATATTATTGATATTGATACTGGTGGAATTATTACAGGTGAAAAATCAATAGATGAAATGGCTGATGAAATGTTGGAATTTATTATAAACGTTGCAAGTGGTACAATAAAAACGAAAGCTGCTATTCTGAATCAGAATGATTTCATTCCTTGGAAGAGAGGAGTTTCGTTATAATTTTTTTTTTTGGTTTTGTTTAAATTCGAAAGCGTGAAAGGTAGTTGTTTCACGCTTTTTTTATGCCTCTTTTCTTGATGATGATTTCCTAACATGCAGAATTGGGTTCAAGACAATCTTCTTTTCCATTTTGAAGTTTTCAGTATGGTTTATTTGCTCCAAAAATACTTTAGCTACCATGTTTCCCATTTCAAGCGGGGATTGATCAACAGTAGAAATGGAAAGCTCCATGAATTTAGTAAAAGGCTCATTACCGAAGCCTACTACACAAAAATCTTGCGGAATTTTTATGCCATTTGCTTTAAGTTCCTGTATAGCACCTAATGCAGCAAAATCACTAGCGGAAAATATAGCGTCTGGGGCGGGGCTTAACGCTAATAACTTAGTGGTTGCAATAGCACCATCCTCTAGGCTACTTTTAGATCGGATAACATAACTTTCGTCAAATTCAATGTTATTATCAAGTAATGCTTGCCTGTACCCTTTGAAACGATTTTCATATATTTCTAAAGATTGGTCTCCACATAAATGGGCTATTCGTTTACATCCTTCATCAATAAGATGCTTTGTAGCCATGTATCCTCCTTTAAAATCATCAATAGTAACAGAGCTAACGCCATCAATATTTTTTTTTCTGTCAAAAAAGATTAAAGGCACGTTTTTCTGAAGAACACTATGTATTATTTTCTCATTCTTTTTTGATTCATTAGTAATAGAGATCATTATACCATCTACTTGTGCGTCAAGTAATGTATTGATGTTTTCAATTTCTCTATTTTCATCTTCATGAGTTTGACATATAATAACATTGTATTTATTCGGATGTAATTCCTCTTCAATTCCTCTTATTATTGTTCCAAAAAAGTTTGTGTTGATACGCGGTACAATTACACCTATGTTTCCGCTTTTACCACTTTTAAGAGCTAACGCAAGTCGGTTTTGTTTGTAATTCATTTTAGTCGCTGTCTCTTGGACCAGCTTGCAGGTACTCTCGCTTATTTTTGGATTATTATTTAATGCTCTAGATACTGTTGCAGCCGATATATTGAGCTTTTTAGCAATGTCGTAAATGGTTGTTTTCTCACTCATTGTGGGGAAGTCTATTTTAAAAAGCTGTAAAATTAATGTTTTTTATCTTTAATGTCAATTAATGTTATCGATTGCCTATTGCTGAATTTATATCATTAAAAACGTTTTTCGACAAAATATAAAAGGGTAAATATACATTGTTATCCACTATATTTTGTTTATATAATAAAAATAAGTCTTTTTTATTATTGCTCTACTATTTTAAGTCTTTTTTTTTTGGTTATATGGGAATTAAGTTTTACGTTTGTGTAATCGATTGCATCAAGGTCTTTTTCTCTTCAAAATAGAGTTTCTGAAAATGGATAGGATTGCAATTAAAATTTAAGATAATGAAAAATAAAATACTACTCTTAATGGTTTCTTTGGTTTTAATTTCTTGTAAAATTGAAAAACAAAAACGTGCTGTAGCTAGTCCTTGGGATGCAATGAAGTCAATTGAAAAATTAGTTAGGGTTCCTGTTTTTAAGGATAAAACATATAGTGTTGTGGATTTTGGAGCTGTTCCTGGTGGTGTTTTTGATTGTACCCTAGCAATAAATCTAGCAATTCGAACTTGTTCGAATGAGGGGGGTGGAAAAGTTTTGATTCCTTCTGGAAAGTATTTGGCTGGACCAATAAATTTAGAAAACAATGTGAATCTTCATTTAGAAGAGGGAACTGAAATTTTATTCAGTACAAATCCTTTAGATTATCCAATTGTTCACACCTCGTATGAAGGTACGGAACTAATGAATTATTCCCCTTTAATTTATGCGTATAAAAAATCGAATATTGCTGTAACAGGAAAAGGAGTATTAAACGGACAGGCGTCAAATGAAAACTGGTGGTGGTGGAGTGGAAGCGAAACCTATGGTTGGTCTAAAGGGATGCCTAACCAAAAAGATCCATTGAATTTATTTCGTTTAATGGATATGGCTGAAGAGGGGGTTTCTGTTTCTGAAAGAGTTTTTGGAGAAGGGCATTATTTACGGCCAACTTTCGTTGATTTTTTCGAATGTACAAATGTACTCTTAAAAGACATCAAAATTATTAATGCTCCATTTTGGGTTATTCACCCAATGAAATCATCCAATGTGACGATTGATGGCGTAACCGTACAAAGTCATGGACCTAATAATGATGGTTGTGATCCGGAATATTCTAAAAACGTTATTATTAAGAACTGTACTTTTAATACTGGAGATGATTGTATTGCTATAAAATCAGGAAGAAATGCTGATGGTAGACGCGTTGCAATACCTAGCGAGAATATTGTTGTCAAAAATTGTAAAATGATTGACGGTCATGGGGGTGTTGTTATAGGTAGTGAGATTTCAGCAGGTGTGAGAAATGTTTTTGTAGATAATTGCGTAATGGATAGTCCAAATCTTGAACGAGCCATTAGAATAAAAACCAATTCAAAAAGAGGAGGGCTTATAGAGAATGTCTATGTCAGAAACTTAGAAGTAGGACAAGTAAAAGAAGCAGTATTAAAAATTAATATGTTTTATGGAATATACGGAAACCAAGAAGGTGATTTTATTCCACAAGTACGAAATGTTTTTCTTGAAAACATAAATGTTAAAAATGGAGGACAATATGGGATATTGGCAAAAGGGTATAAAGAATCACCAATAGAAAATGTAACTCTAAAAAATGTGGTTATTGAAAAAGTTGATAATCCATATTCAATTGAAAATCTTAAAGGACTTAATTTCGCTAACACCTATATCAATGGGATATTGATGAAAAGTCCAAATTAATATTAGCACAAACCAATTTCTAAACTATTAAACCATTAATTATGATTCTAAAACATTTATTTAAAAAAAGCTCAAATTGTTGCTTTATCATTTTCCTCTTGCTTAGCTTATTTGTGAGTAATGAAATGTGTGCTCAAAATGGGATGACTATTGGCGGTATAGTCAAGGACGCTACAAACATGCCAATTCCTGGGGTAAATATTATTGAGAAAGGAACTAAAAATGGAACTGTAACAGATTTTGATGGGAAATTCTCTTTACGCGTTTCTGGATCAAATAGTGTTTTAGTCTTTTCATATCTAGGATATGAGACATTTTCTAAGACTGTAGGGCAAGCTAAATCTTTAAACGTAGTTTTAAAAGATTCAAATTCTAAGCTTAATGAAGTTGTTGTGATAGGTTATGGTACTTCACGTAAGTCGGATTTAACCGGTTCAGTTGTTTCTATTGCCGGTGAAGATTTGAAAAAACTATCTATTGCTAGTGTTGCAGAAGCTTTAACAGGGCGTTTGGCTGGGGTTCAAGTAACTTCATCAGAGGGTTCGCCGGATTCTGAAATTAAAATAAGAATTCGTGGAGGAGGATCTTTGACTCAAGATAGTTCTCCTTTAATAATAGTTGATGGTTTTCCAGTAAACAGTATGAGTGATATTTCTCCTTCTGATATAGCAAACATCACGGTATTGAAAGATGCCTCTTCAACTGCAATTTATGGTTCTCGTGGTGCAAATGGGGTTATAATCGTAACCACAAAAACAGGTAAAGATGGGAAAATGACAGTAAGTTTTAATTCTTTTTTTGGTTTCAAGAAAATTGCAAATACTATTGATGTTTTGCAGCCGGATGATTTTGTCAAATGGCAATATGAATATGCGCTACTTAAAAATGACTTAAGCTCTTACGAGAAATACTTTGGTAAATGGCAAGATTATGATCAGTATGCTGGTATGAAAGCTAATAATTGGCAAAAACAAATCTATGGTCGTTTAGGTGAAGCAAGAAGTCGTGATTTAGGAATTCGTGGTGGTACAGATAAATTAAGTTACAATTTTAATTATGCCCGCTATGATGAAAAAGCCATCATGGTAGGTTCTGATTTTACAAGAAATAACCTGTCTTTTAGTTTGAAAAACAAAGCTAGTGATAAAATTGACCTTTCGTTTACTATGCGTTATTCTGATACAGAAGTTAATGGTGGTGGAACTAATGAACAAAACGAAGTCTCATCTGCAGATGCTCGTCTAAGACATAGTGTAGGTTACTCACCAATACCGCTTCCAGGTTTAACTACTGATAATACTGATGAAGCATTATCAAGTTATTTAGTGAATCCTTTTGTTTCTGTGGCAGATAATGACCGCAAACAAACTAGAAAGAATTACAATTTGTTAGGTAGTTTTTCTTGGGAAATTTTAAAGAATCTTAAATTAAAGTCAGATGTAGGATTAGACAATTATAACTACAAAGATTATAGATTTTATGGACGCTCTACTTATTATGTGAGTAATATACCTGCCGCCGAAAACCAAGGAAGTCCTGCAATAATCATTAGTAATCGTGATAATTTGCGCTTTAGGAATGCAAATACATTGAATTATGATTTCAAAAACTTAATAGGTGATAATCATGGTTTAAAAGTACTAATAGGTCAGGAGATGATCAAATATAAATCAAATGAAATAGAAAGTACGATTCATGGTTTTCCAAAATTCTTTGATTTTAATGACTCAAGAAATCTTAGCTCTCAAGGAACTCCTCAAGCTGTGGATAACAATTACAGTCCAGATGATAAATTACTTTCCTTTTTTGGACGTGTAAATTATGATATTAAAAATCGTTACCTATTCACTGCTACTTATCGTGCGGATGGTTCAAGTAAGTTTTTAGGAGACAATCGTTGGGGATATTTCCCAGCAGCAGCAGTAGCTTGGAAATTATCTGAGGAAGATTTTTTGAAAAATGTTTCTTGGTTAAATGCACTTAAAGTTAGATTAAGTTATGGACAGGCTGGAAACAATAACATTCCTACTGGACAAACAGTTCAAAGCTTTCAATCATCAAGTTCAGCATGGATAAATGGAGTTAGCAACTATTGGTCAGCCTCTAAAACATTGGCTAATCCTGACTTAAAATGGGAAACAACAGTGACGCAGAATGTTGGACTTGACTATGAATTATTCAAAGGTCGTGTAAGTGGTTCTGTAGAAATGTATAAAAATGTTACAAAAGATTTATTAGTACGTTTTCCTGTTCCAGGAACAGGCTACGATTCTCAATATAGAAATATGGGAGAAACACAAAATACGGGTGTTGAGGCATCTTTGAATTTGGTAGCTATTGATAAAGCTGATTATGGTTTAAATTTTTCTTTCAACATAGGGTTTAATAAAAACCGAATTAATTCATTAGGGCTTTTAGAGGATTTTGGACAAAATACAAATTGGGCTTCTTCTGCGATTGGTAATGATTATGTTGTCAATGTTGGTCAACCTATAGGTTTAATGTATGGATACAAAAGCGATGGTCGATATGAAGTTTCAGACTTTGATTATGCAGCAGGGAAATATACACTAAAAACTGATGTTGCAAATAGCTCTAATATTATAGGTACGCTTAGACCGGGATCTATGAAATTAAAAGATGTAAATGGGGATGGAACAGTAGACGCTAGTGATCTTTCAATTATTGGCAACGCTAATCCTAAACATACTGGAGGTTTTGTAATCAACGGTAATGCGCATGGATTTGATCTTTCGGCAGCCTTTAACTGGAGTGTTGGGAATGATGTTTATAATGCAAATAAAATTGAGTTTACAACATCAAATACAAATGGACAATACAGAAATTTAAGCTCAGAAATGGCAGATGGTAATAGATGGACAAATCTAAACGCCGCGGGGCAATTAGTAACTGAACCGGGAGAATTAGCAGCACTTAATACTAATACAACAATGTGGTCACCTTATATGAAGAACTTTGTTTTTAGTGACTGGGCAGTTGAAGACGGATCTTTTTTAAGACTTAACTCACTTTCATTAGGATATACATTACCAGAATCTTTGATCTCTAAACTTGGTATTTCTAAATTTAGATTTTATGCTACAGCGAATAATGTATTTATTCTTACAAACTACTCAGGTTTAGATCCAGAAGTTTCTACAAGAAGAAATACTCCTTTAACTCCTGGAGTTGATTATTCACCATTTCCAAGGAGCCGCCAAGTGGTTTTTGGTTTAAACCTTAATTTTTAATTTAATAATTATTCAAAGATGAAACATAAAATAATAATTACAGTAATAATTATAGCAGGGCTTTTTACCTCTTGTCAAGATATAGAAGGAGATTTCTTAGAAGCACCGGCAAAATCAACTTTAGATGAATCTGTTATTTTTTCAACAGCAGGTTTGGCAAAAGGAGCAGTAGACGGTATTAAAATACCTTTCGCAGAAACTAATTCTTACAGAGGTCGTTTTCTTCCGTTTTACGGATTCAATACAGATACTGAATGGTATAATACTTCTGAGACTGTAGATGATAAATCAGATTTGTGTACTTATGACGCTAAAGCGAATAACTCTCAAATGAATACAACAAACAATGCTTGGGCAATGATGTATTCGGGAATTGAACGTGCCAATATCTGTATAAGAGGGTTACGTAAATTTGGAAACCCAGAACCTGGAACTGAATTAGGACATTTATTAGGAGAAGCATTAACATTGCGTGCGATTTATTATGCTGATTTAATGAAGACTTGGGGAGATGTCCCTGCTCGTTTTGAACCTATAAACTCAGAATCTTTGTATTTACCAAAGTCGAGTCGTGACGAAATTTATAAACAATTAATTCAAGATTTAGGGGAAGCTTCTGCATTGGTGCCATGGCCAAATGAAACGGCTAATACTGCAAGTGTAGAGCGTATCAATAAGGCTTTTGTAAAAGGGTTAAGAGCGCGTTTAGCAATGGTAGCATCTGGTTTCCAGCAATATCCTGACGGTATTAGAAGAAGTACTGATGCTGAACTTTCTGTTGCAAAAATGTACAAATTGGCGTTAGATGAGTCCCGTTCTATAATGAATAGCGGTACTGCTCATTTAGAATCTTCATTTGAAACTTTATGGAGAAAATACAATCAAGAAAATATAAGCGCTGGTGGAGAATCATTATGGGAACTTCCTTTTGCTGATGGACGTGGACGTATGCTTTTTACTTTTGCGGTTTATCATACAAGTAGTGATCAATTCCATTCTAATGGTAATAAACGTGGAGGAGTAGCAGGTCCACTGCCAAATGTGTTTTATGATTATAATGAATTGGATACTCGTAGAGATGTAACCTGTGTGCCATATAAATATGGTACTCCAGTAAATGGTATAGCAAAACAAGAGTTGGGAGCATTAGATACTTGGTATTTTGGAAAATACCGTTACGAATGGATGAATCGTTTTGTAACTTCAACTAATGATGACGGAATCAATAAAGTATACATGCGTTATGCCGAAGTTGTTTTAATTGCTGCCGAAGCGGCAAATGAGATAGAAGGACCTGCTGCTGCTGCTCCTTATTTGAAAGAAATTCGTAAAAGAGCATTCCCAGTTGCTGCACAAGCACAACAAGTCGAGGCTTACGTAACTGCTTTGGCCAGTAAAGATGCTATGTTTAAAGCAATTGTTTTAGAACATAAATTTGAGTTCACTGGTGAAATGGAGCGTAAGCAAGCACTTATTCGTTGGAATTTACTTAAAAGCAAATTAGATGAAGCAAAAGCAAAAATGCAAAATTTGAAAAATCGTGCTGGAGAGTATGCTCAGGTACCATCTACATTATATTACAAAACGAAATCTGATAACGTATCCCTTCAAATTTATGGGTTAAATCGTGGTGAAATTGTTAATCCTGGTGTTGAATATTCTGCATTCGCATGGACTAAACTAGAAGATACTAAAGTAAATTCTCTATATAAAAGCGCTGTAAATCCTGACAATAGACAATACTGGCCAATATGGCAAGTGTTTATCGACGGTAGTAATGGTAAACTAGTTAACGACTACGGCTATTAATAATTAAATAATTAAATCAATTGTGATTATGAAAAAAATATTTATAATAAAAGGATTATTAGCCACTTTACTTTTGACAGTTTTGGTCTCTAGTTGTACTGGCTACAGTGAAGATTTGTTAGATGTACTAGATGTAAATAGAGTATTTTCTCCAATAAGCCTTACGGCAAAAGTTAGAAATCAAACAACTGTTGAATTGAATTGGACAACAAGGGATAACGTAGATCATTATACCGTTGAGATCAGCGCTGATGATCCAGATTTCACAACTATTTTTAAAACGTTGCAAGTTGCAGGAACAGAGCTACCATTGCAAGTGGCATTAGAAGGAGAAACTATTTATTCCATTAGAGTAAAGGCTGTAAGTGCAGTTGGACTTGAAGATTCAAAGTGGTCAGTGGTAACCGCTACAACACTTTCTGAACAGTTGTTGTTAGCGACTATAGATGGTGATGTTCAAGCTAAGCAGGCAACATTTAGATGGGCACCTAATAGTAGTGTAACAAAAATTGTGCTTACACCAGGTACTATCACTCATGTAATTACTGCGCAAGAAAAAGCAGCCGGAGTAGCTACGGTTACTGGTCTAACTGCGGAGACAAAATACAGTGCTATACTATATAATAATACTAAAAAAAGAGGTTTTTCATCATTTGAAACAGGTATAGATATTGGTACAGGTATATTGGTAAAAACTACAGATGATTTGTTCAAAAAAATTGCTGATGCAAAAGCTGGAGATGTTTTGGTGTTAGAGGCAGGTGATTTTACGGCACAAACTGGGTCGATAACTTTAGATAAATCGATAACTATTAGGGGTTTAAAAAGTTATAGTAGACCACTTTTAAAAGTTAATTTTTCAATAGCAACTGGTGCTACTGATGTAAGTTTAATAGATTTAAATTTAAATGGAGGTAAAACATTAACTGATGTAGTAAGGTTTACGGATGCGACGAGTTACGGATCATTATTAATTAGTGGATGTGATATTCATGATTTTGATAAATCATTTATTGGTAGTGATGTTGCTGCTGCAAAAGTGAATACAATTACTGTCGAAAACTCTGTTGTTTCAAATATAATAACTAATGGAGGAGACTTCATTGATTTTAGAAAAACATTTGTAGGCGAGGTAACTTTGAAAAATAGTACGTTTAATAACTGTGCTCCTGATCGTGATTTTTTTAGAATTGATGCTGGTACTTTAAGTGGAACTGGATTAACGACTAAGATATTGGTTGACAGCTCTACATTCTACAAGGTTTCTAATACATCAGGTAAAAGATTTCTATACGTTCGTTTCAATGCAAATATTTTAACTGTTCGCAATTCTTTATTTGCAGAAACAGTAGCAATTTATTCAAATCAAACGACAACTTCAGATCCAAGTTTTCTAAAGAATAATTATTTCAACGCTACGGGCCTTCATACAACAAATATTAAGTATGATAACTCTACAAGCTATACTACCATAAACCCAGGATTTGAAAATGCAGCTACGGGTAATTTTAAAATTACAAATCAAGCGTTAATTGATAATAAAATTGGCGATCCTCAATGGAGAAAATAAAAATACTGAGGCTCGTTTTTAAACGAGCCTTTCTTTTTTACGAGTGTGCTATTAAATTAGCTTAACTAGATTTAAATGTTAGTTTTTTTAGTTTGATTCAAAAGTAAAATCCTTAAAAAGGTCAAAGATGAAGATAATATATATGTTGCTAATGCTAAGTCTTTTTTCTTGCTCGAAGGAAGAAGCTTCAGTCGATACAGTAGTTTATGTAAAAACAATCAAGCTATCGGGTTCTAATATTACAGAGGGAACAAGTAGTCAATTAAAAGGGGTTTTACTGCCAGATAATGCAACTAATAAAACGGTGTTTTGGAAATCTTCAGATACTAGTATTGCTGAAATTTCGTCATCTGGACTACTTACTGCTAAGAAAAACGGTAAAGTCCTAATTACCGCAACAGCTATCGATAAAAACACTGTTTTTGCTACAAAAGAGATCAGCATTTCTAGCTTTAGTAATGGTCAAACTTTTGACTATACAGTATCTAACTCAGCTGAGCTTTTAGTGGCGTTGGCCAAAGTGAAAGCAGGCGAAACAATTGCAATGAATGGAGGAACTTATATAATGAGTAGTAAAATTACATTGAGTGTTTCAGGTACTACTAGTAGCAAAATTAGTTTAATAGGATTAACAAACCCAAGTAGACCAAAACTTGATTTTTCTACCATGACTGAAAATGCCTCAAATCAAGGTATCATTTTAACGGGAAATAATTGGTATATAAAAGGAATTGATATTTACAAAGCTGGTGATAACGGTTTACAACTTAAAGGAAGTAACAACCTAATTGAATTTTGTACATTTTCTGAATGTGCTGATACTGGTTTACAAATTGATTCAGGTGCTTCTAATAATACAATTCTCAATTGTGACTCTTATTTTAATGCAGATGCTACGCTTGAAAATGCAGATGGTTTTGCTTGTAAATTATCGGCTGGTACAGGAAACAAATTTATTGGGTGTAGAGCTTGGCAAAATTTAGATGATGGTTGGGACGGATACTTGAGAGGAGCTGATAACATTACAACTACCTATCAAAATTGTTGGGCTGTAAAAAACGGATTCTTAAAAAACGGAACAAAAGGTGCTGGAGATGGAAACGGTTTCAAAACTGGAGGAAGTGATGATAAGCTATTACAACACAATGCAGTTTATAAAAATTGTATTGCTGCGGGTAACGTAAGCGACGGATTTGATCACAATAGTAATAGAGGAAATGTAGTGCTATACAATTGCTCGGCTTACAGTAATGGAAAAAATTATTCGTTTAGTAGTACAAATCCACTCGAAAAACTAACCATTAAAAACAGTTGTTCTTTAGGAGCATTCGGCGCTACAAATGCTACTTTAATTGATGTTACAAATAACAGTTGGCAAAATGGTATTGTAACTGATGCCAGTGACTTTAAAAGTATCGACTACAATCAACTATTGGTTCCAAGAAAAGTAGATGGGAGTCTGCCAGATGTTACCTTTTTAAATCTTAATTTGGGTAGTGATTTAATAGACAAAGGAATTGATGTTGGTTTGCCGTTTATTGGTAGTGCTCCAGATTTAGGAGCTTTTGAATTTAATTAATAAAAAAATCACTGCCGAATTCTGTGCGGTTTAAAAAAGATAAAAACCTAAGATGAAGTTAGTTTTAGTCCTATTTATTATAAGTGTTGGTCTTCCTGTGTTTTCACAAACGGTAATGGAGAGCGATACTTCGTACACCGTATTTAGTACTTTTAATAAAGAAATTAAAAAATTTCCCTTTATTAAAATTGTAAAAAAACAGCAACATCAAGAAGTAGATGAGGTTAAGGATGTTGTTTATAGAAAAGTAGGATCAAGGGAATTGCATATAGATGCATTTTATTCTAAATCGAAAGTAGCTAACCCCGCTGTAATTATGATTCACGGTGGAGGCTGGAAATCTGGGGATAAATCACATCTGGAGCCAATGGCAATCGAGATTGCTTCAATAGGATATTCATGTTTTGCAGTTGAATATAGATTGTCCCCAGAAGCAAAATATCCGACTGCTATTTTTGACGTTAAAAGTGCTATCCAATTTATTAAAGATAACGCTGCTAAATTTAATGTAGATACGACTAGAGTCGCTATTTTAGGCTGTTCCTCAGGCGGACAAATGGCAGCTTTAGTTGGAACTACTAATGGTAATAAAAGTTTTGAGGAAGGGAAAAGTTCACATAAATCATCTACAAATGTACAAGCGGTAGTCAATATGGACGGTGTCTTGGCATTCAAACATCCAGAATCAGAAGAAGGGGAGGTTGCCACATTATGGTTAGGAAGTACCTATGAAGAAAAACCCGAAATATGGAATCAAGCTTCGGCTCTTTATCATGTTGATGAGAATACACCTCCAATTTTGTTTGTTAATAGTGATGTGACTCGTTTTCACGCTGGAAGGGATGATATGATTGCAAAATTAGATAAATTTGGAATCTATAGTAAAATAAAAAACATTCATAATTCACCACATTCCTTTTGGTTTTTCCATCCATGGTTTGAAGAAATGGTGGAAAGTACAACTGATTTTTTAGATAAAATTTTCAAAACAAAAATTAATTAAATAATTTTCAAAATAAAACAAAAATGAAAATAATAAAAATTGCTTCAGTTATTATTTTAGGTTGTTTGGTTTCGTGTAAAGCACAAGAAAAACAATTAACGACAACATCCAAAACCTATGCCGAAATAGCTGTAAAAGAAGGAGGAAAGTGGGAAGGACGTAAATACATTGGTGGAACATTCAAGAATGTTCAGAAGCTTAAGCTGGCTCCGGAACATACAGATCATTCTTTTGATATACGTTATGAAGGACCAGGTTGGGAAAGCAATAAAATTGGATATCGTTTGTATTTAGATTGGAGAAATGCGATTGATATTTTTGGAAAAAAAACAGAAGCAATAGTTTTACCACAAGTTGGGCAAGACGGTTTTGACTCGTATCATGAAATGAGCGACTGGGGTGCTGATATTCTGAAAGCAGGAAAAGGAATCGGGATTGGTTCGATTGATCGTTATCTAAATAACGAAAGGTTGCATTTTTATGAAGTGGATGCTACAGTCGCAACAGTTAAAAATACAACAGATAAATCCATTGTAAAAGTTGATTATACAGGTTGGAAAACGGTTTCAGATAAAATTAATTTCACATCAGAATTAACGATTAAACCTGATCAGAGATATACCCAGCATACTATTCAAGCTTCTAAAGCTATTGAAGGAATTTGTACCGGAATTGTAAAACAAAAAAATACAGAGTTGCTTAAGAAAGTAAGCAGTAATAAAAAATGGGCTTACATAGCGACCTATGGGACGCAATCGTTAGTTCCAGATAAATTAGGAATGGCTATTTTTTATGAAACGAATACTATCGAAAATTTTGTTGATGCAGAATTTGACCATCTTTTAATCTTTAAACCAACTACGTCAAAAATTTCCTTTTATTTCTTGGGAGCTTGGGAACAAGAGAAAAACGGAATTCAATCTCAAGAGGAGTTTGTGACTTATCTAAATGGAAAATTAGAACAGCTAAACGCTAAAAATAAATTGTAATTCTAGATGCAAAATATGCTTTCTACTAAATACCATTTTTTCAAAATCGTCATTGTAATACTGCTGTTTTGCAACTGCAAAGTAATAGGTCAATCACCTATTTCAGAAAATCAAAAATGGTCAGAAAGAACGGCTATTTCCATACTTAAATCATATCCTAAGGCATGGCAAATTGATGGGAATGACAAACCGAAATGGGATTACAAATTGGGCTTTGTATTGCAAGCATTCGAGCGTTTATATCAAAAGACGAATGATACTATTTACTTTAATTATATCAAAGAATATGCTGAGGGAATGATTGATCGTTCGGGTACAATAAGGACTTACAATAACAAAGAATATAATATAGATTTTATAAATCCAGGTAAAGTATTATTCGACTTGTTCAAGTTAACAAATGATGAACGGTATCGTACAGCACTGATGCATTTACGAAGCCAACTTGAACAGCAACCGCGAACAGAGAGTGGCGGTTTTTGGCACAAAGAAATATATCCTAATCAAATGTGGTTAGATGGATTGTACATGGCCGAACCCTTTTATGCGAGATATACAGTTGAATATGAAAACGGCAAATATTTGAATGATGTTGCTAAACAATTTGAGATTATTCACAAGAATATCGTGGACAAAAAAACGGGATTATTATTTCATGCTTGGGATGAAAGCAAGCAAATTACCTGGGCAGATCCTTTAACAGGAACTTCCCCAACGATATGGTCTAGAGGCATAGGTTGGTATATGATGGCATTGGTAGATGTTTTGGATTATTATCCAGACAAGCATCCTAAAAAGAAAGTATTAAAGGGTTATTTAAATGAAATGGCAACGACTTTACTGCAGTATAAAACAGCGACAGGTTTATGGTACCAAATTACTGATAAGACTTTACTAAAAGGGAATTACCTAGAACCTTCAGCATCAGCAATGTTTATATATGCTTTTGCAAAAGGAAGTAACCAAGGATATTTGCCAGGAAAATTTAAGAAGCAGGCTCAAAAGTCCTTTTCTAGCTTTATAACGGAATTTATAAAAATTAATGATACTGGTACGGTAAACATCGTTAATGTATCGCCAAATGTAGGGCTTGGAGGCACTCCTTTTCGAGATGGATCTAATGCATATTACCTCAAAGGCAAGCCAAAGGATAGCAGCTCAGCGGCTTTGGCTGCTTTTATACTAAGCGCGATAGCATTGGATAAATAGAAAATTAAAAATATTTAAAATGATACAAACTAGGAGACAAAGCTTTTTTGCTACAATGATATTCATTGTCACTATTAGTTTTACAAGCTGTAAAATGATTTCTCAGGAACCTACAAAGGCTACTTCAACAATTTCAAAAGAAAATAAATGGTCTGAGCGTATGGCGTTGTCTATTATGAAACGTCATCCAGAGTCCTTTCAAATTGATGGTCAAAAGGAGCCTAAATGGGATTATGTTCATGGTTTAGTTTTAACTTCTTTTGAAGAACTTTACAAACAGAAAAAGAATCCTCTTTATTATAATTATATTAAGAGTTATGCAGATATTTTGATTGATAAAAAAGGAACTATAGCGACCTACAAAATTCAAAATTACAACATTGATATGGTAGTAGCGGGTCGTTTACTTTTTAATTTGTATGGGCAAACTAAAGAGCCTCGTTATTTAGTTGCAATGCAAACGCTGAGAAAACAATTAGGAGAACAACCAAGGACAAACAGTGGTGGTTTCTGGCACAAAAAAGTATACCCAAACCAAATGTGGTTAGACGGATTGTATATGGGAGAACCATTCTATGCGCAATACACAACTACCTTTGAGAACGGAAAAAATTTGGATGATATCGCCCATCAATTCGAATTAATTCAATTGCACGCTACCGATAAAAAAACAGGCTTATTGTACCATGGGTGGGATGAAAGCAAACAAATGGCTTGGGCCAATGCTCAAACAGGAACATCTCCCAATTTTTGGTCAAGATCCATTGGCTGGTATGCTATGGCTTTAGTAGATGTTCTGGATTATTTTCCTAAGGAGCACCCAAAACAAAAAGAATTGGTTGGGTATTTGAATGCTGTGGCAGAGAGCTTAGTTAAATTCCAAGATAAATCGGGATTGTGGTATCAGGTTACTGATCAGGGAAATAGTGAAGGTAATTATTTGGAAGCATCGGGAAGTGCTATGTTTGCTTATGCTTTTGCAAAAGGAGCAAACAAAGGTTATTTACCAGCTAAATATAAGGCAATAGCTAATAAAGCTTTTGATGGGCTGACAGAAAAGTTAATAAAAGTCAGTGCAGATGGTGAAGTTACCATCACCCAAGCTTGTGCAGTTGCTGGACTAGGAGGAAACCCTTATAGAGACGGTTCTTACGAATATTATGTAAATGAACGAAAACAAGACAACGATCCTAAAGCTACTGGGCCTTTTATATTAGCGGCTTTAGAATTAAACAGATAATTTAAAAAAGATAGCATGAGATTTTTGAAAGTCATTGTATTATTATTTTTGGGTAGTCACTTTGTGATGGCTCAAGCAAATAATAAGAGTAGTATTTCAAAAGCATGGGTTGCTGATAACGGAGATGGAACCTATAAAAACCCCATTTTAGATGCTGATTATTCTGATCCAGATGTAATACGAGTTGGAGATGATTATTATATGACTTCTTCCTCTTTTAATTGTATTCCAGGTTTGCCAATTCTTCATTCGAAAGATATGGTCAACTGGGAGTTGGTTAATTATGCAATGCAAAAGCAACCTCCCTTAGATGTCTATGATAAACCAGGGCATGGGAATGGAGTTTGGGCACCTTGCATAAGATTTCATAATAATGAATTCTATATATATTATCCTGACCCAGATTATGGAATTTATATGGTTAAAGCTAAAGATCCTAAAAAGGTCTGGTCCAAACCAATTTTAGTAAAGGAAGGGAAAGGATTAATCGATCCTTCACCTTTATGGGATGACGATGGGCAAGTGTATTTGGGGTATGCATTCGCAGGAAGTAGAGCAGGTATCAAAAGTCTTCTAGCGATTTGTAGTATGAATGCAGCGGGAACTGTAGCTAATAATGATGATACTATTATTATTGATGGCCACGAAGATGAGTCAACTATTGAAGGCCCTAAATTATACAAACGTAACGGATATTATTATGTTTTTGCACCAGCAGGAGGTGTGCCTACAGGATGGCAAACGGTATTAAGAGCTAAAAATATTTACGGTCCATATGAAAAAAGAAAAGTACTAGACCAAGGTAAAACGGCAATCAACGGTCCGCATCAAGGGGCTTGGGTACAAACACAAACGGGTGAAGACTGGTTTTTTCATTTTCAAGATAAAGGCGCATATGGTCGGGTTGTTCATTTGCAACCCCTAAAATGGATAAACAATTGGCCAGTTATTGGAACTGATAAAGATGGAGATGGAATAGGGGAGCCGGTTATGGCTTATAAAAAACCAAATGTTGGAAAATCATATCCAATAGTAACCCCTGCTGATTCAGATGAATTTAATATGCCAACAATAGGTTTGCAATGGCAGTGGCATGCCAACCCAAAAGTGTACTGGGGTTTTCCTTCCACTATGGGGTATTATACAATGTATTGCCAAGCTATGCCTAATGAGGCTACCAACTTATTTGATGTTGGTAATTTACTATTGCAAAAATTTCCTGCAGAGGAATTTACAGTAACAACCAAAATGACTTTCAATGCTCGTTTTGATGAAGAACAAACGGGACTTTTGGTTATGGGCTTAGATTATAGCTATTTAAAAGTCAAACGATCAAATGGTTCTCTTTATGTATCTCAAGTTGTCTGTAAGAATGCAGATAAAAAAGGCGTAGAAACAGAGAATGGTAAATACAAATTAGAAAATAATAGCTTTTATCTACGAGTAAAAGTAAGCTCGGGCGGAACATGTGATTTTTATTACAGTGACGACGGAGAAAAATTCAAATCCATTGGTTCTAGTTTTACAGCTAGAGAAGGAAAATGGATTGGTGCAAAAATAGGTTTTTTAGCACTTCGAAATGGAGTGACAAATGACGCAGGGAATGTTTTAATAGACTGGTTTAGAGTTACTAATTAATACAAATTAAAATGAAAAAATTTCAAAAATGGAGCGTTGTGCTACTTGTTTTTTTAGCAGTTAATACATTTGCTCAAGTGCATGATAAATCATGGAAAAGCATTACTGAAATGCCTGAAGGAAAATGGTTTGCTTCTGCGGAAGCCAAAGCTATTGCCGAAAATGTATTGCTTTACCAGCGTAATATTGGTGGTTGGCCTAAAAACATTCAAATGCAAAAACTACTTTCAGATGAAGAGAAAAAGGAACTATTGGCGCTAAAAAGTGATATGCATAATATCACTACAGATAATGGCGCAACCTATCAAGAAATGGTTTTTTTGTCAAAAATGTACAGACAAGTTCCTGACGAAAGGTATAAAAGTGCTTTTCTAGCTGGATTAGATTATATTTTAGAAGCGCAATACGATAATGGAGGTTGGCCCCAATTTTATCCATTAAAAAAAGGCTACTATACGCACATTACCTATAATGACGATTCGATGGTCAATATATTAAACGTGCTTGAAGAGATTAAAGATAAAACGGATTGTTTTTCGATAAAGGCTTCAGATGAAACGATTAAAAAAATTGAATTAGCGTTTAATAAAGGGATTGACTGTATTATAAAAACGCAATACAAACAAAATGGGGTTTTAACTAGCTGGTGTGCACAACACGATGAAAATACACTTTTACCAGCGAAAGCGCGTGCATATGAACTACCTTCATTGAGCGGAAAAGAATCTGCTAAAATAGTTTTGCTGTTAATGTCGCTTGATAATCCTTCGAAAGAAGTAATTACGGCAGTGAATAGTGCGGTTGCTTGGTTTGAAAAAGTAAAAATAGATGGCTTACGAGAAGATCGAATATTGAATGCAGAAGGTAAAATAATTGACAAGAAAATGATACCAGATGCCAATGCACCAGCAATATGGGCGCGCTTCATGGAACTGGATAACAATAAACCATTTTTCTCTGATAGAGATGGTATAAAGAAATATGCACTATCTGAAATTGGTGACGAACGCAGAAACGGATACGCTTGGTATACAAATGAACCAAAAGAGGTTTTGAAAGCATACGATAAGTGGAAAAAAAAAATCTCATCGGGAAGGATCGGTCTGAAAAATTAGAAACTAAAACGCCAAAAGACGACTCTAATATTATTGTTGCTCAAGATGGAAGTGGCGATTTTACCAAAATTCAAGATGCTATAAATGCTGCAAAAGCTTTTCCAGATGATAGAATTACTATCTTTGTGAAAAATGGGGTTTATTATGAGAAGGTTAAAATTTATTCTTGGAACCCCAAAATTTCATTGATTGGTGAAAGTCGTGAGAAAACGATAATTACGTTTGATGATTATTTTAATAAAATCAATATCGGTAGAAACAGCACTTTTCATACGTATACAGTTTTAGTGGAAGGGAATGATTTTTTTGCTAAAAACTTAACAATTCAAAATTCATCCGGCGAGGTGGGACAGGCAGTAGCTTTGAACGTAAATGCGAATCGTGTCATGTTTACTAATTGTTCGTTTTTAGGTAATCAAGATACGCTTTACACATCTGGAGAAGGCACTAAGAACTATTTTAAAGACTGTTATATTGAAGGAACTACCGATTTTATTTTTGGAGACGCGACTGTTTTATTCGAAAATTGTATCATTAAGAGTAGAAAGAACTCCTATATAACTGCTGCTTCAACACCCCAAAATAGCACTTTCGGATATGTGTTTAAAAATTGCAAGTTGATAGCAAATGAGAGTGCCGATGCCGTCTATCTTGGAAGACCTTGGCGCATTTATGCAAAAACGGTATTTATCAATTGCGAAATGGGAAAACATATCAAATCTGAAGGATGGGATAATTGGTCTAAACCAGAAGCTGAAAAGACTTCTTTTTATGCCGAATATAATTGTACAGGAGAAGGATTTCAACCAGAAAAAAGAGTTTCTTGGTCGCATCACTTGACTAAGTCGGAGGCTAAAAAATATACTTTAGATGCTATCCTTGGAGACAATCAAGAAGAATTAAAGGTAAAATGGTATTCAATTTTTAAATAGATAAAGATGAAAATTAATTGGATTATTTTTTTATTAGTTACAACAAGTTGTTTGGCTCAAAAAACGACAATTTATAGTATTGGAGATTCGACAATGGCTAACAAAGTCAACCCTACTGAAAACCCTGAACATGGATGGGTACAGGTTTTATCGCCATTTTTCACAAGCAATGTTGTGATTGATAATAGAGCTGTAAACGGCCGCAGTACGCGCAGTTTTATAAATGAAAATCGATGGGATTCTGTGTGTAAAACCTTGAAAAAAAGAGATTATGTTTTTATTCAATTTGGTCACAATGACCAAAAAGCAGAAGATCCCAAGCGTTATACTAATCCACATACGGCGTATCGTCAGAATTTAATCAAATTCGTTTTAGATACTCGTGCCAAGGGAGCAACTCCAATTTTGTTTTCATCTATTGTAAGAAGAAATTTCAATGACAAAGGTGCTTTAATTGATTCTCATGGAGAATACCCTATGGAAGCCCGTTTAGTTGCTCAGGAATATAATGTTCCTTTTATTGACCTTCAATATTTAACAGAACAACTGGAAGAGGCTTATGGTGTGGAGGGTTCTAAAAAGTTGCATTTGCATTTTAAGGCAGGAGAAATCCCTTATTATAAAGAGGGTAAAGATGATGATACTCACCTGTCAGAATTAGGAGCTACAGAAGTTTCTAAATTAGTTATAGCAGCTTTAAAAGAGACCGATTTAGATTTAAAAAAACAAATTAAGTAGACTGGCATGAAAAAGATTTCTTTTTATTTTATAGCGATTTTATCTTTCAATATGTTATTGGCGCAATCAAACAGCAAGAATACCCTTTTTGAAATGGAAAAAATTGTGAATCGTATTCAATTGCCTAGTATTCCAAATTATAAAGTAGAAGTTACGCAGTTTGGTGCCAAAGGAGATTCGGTGACTAATTGTAAGTTGGCTTTTGAACAAGCAATGAAAGCTTGTGAAAAACGTAAAGGAGGAGTTATAGTGGTGCCAAAAGGAGTTTACACGATTAATGGACCCATTCATTTTGTAAGTAATGTCGAGTTGCATTTGGAAGCGGGAGCAAAAATAAGATTTGGTTCTAATCCAAAAGATTATCCACTTGTTCTTAGCAGTTGGGAAGGAACAATGTTGTACAATTATAGTCCTTTAATCTATGGCAACAATGTAGAAAATGTTGCGATTACTGGCAATGGAATTATTGATGGCGAGGGAAGTAATACTTGGGCAAAGTGGAAGTCATTAGAAAAAAAAGATCAGCTTTTAAGTAGAGAGATGAATCATAATGATGTTGCGTTGAAGGCTAGAATCTTTGGAGATGGACATTTTTTAAGACCACAACTCATTCAGTTTGTCAATTCAAAAAACATTTTAATTGAAGATGTTACTATTGAAGACTCTCCATTTTGGTGCGTTCATTTATTAAAATCGAAAAGTATTACAATTCGAGGCCTTAAATATGATGCGCAAAACTATAATAATGACGGTATCGATCCAGAATATTCGAGTGATATTTTAATAGAGAATATTCATTTTAATAATGGAGATGATAATATTGCTATAAAGGCAGGACGTGATAACGATGGGCGAGATAAATCAAATATACCATCAGAGAATATTGTAATAAGAAATTGTGAATTTAAAGGCTTACACGCTGTGGTTATTGGTAGTGAAATGTCAGCAGGAGTTCAAAATGTATATGTTGACAGTTGCAGAGCTAGCGGATATTTGAAGAGGGGAATTTATATTAAAACCAATTCGGATCGAGGAGGATTTATAAAAGATATTTATTTTTCAAATATTACTTTTGGAAAAGTTGAGGACTGTATATATATGACCGCTAATTATCACGGAGAGGGAAGTGGTTTGTTTCCTTCTAAGATTTCAGATATTTCTATTTCGAATATCAGTTGCGAGGCAGCTTCAAATGGGGCGATTGTAATTGAAGGATTCCCTGAAAGCAAAGTAGAAAATATTACTTTGGATAGAATTGCAATAAAAGTGGCTAAAAACGGAATGACACTAACGAATACGAAGAATATTAGTCTTAATGAAATTGTAATTGGAGATAAAATAGGGGTTCCAAGCTCCGCTAAATAGTAGATATAAAGAAAGCTTCTCTATCGAGAAGCTTTCTTTATATCTACTATTTAAAATTATTTTATTTTTCTGCAATCCAAGCGTCAATCTTTTTTTCTAATAGGGCCAGTGGCATTACTCCAGATTCCAACACTTTTTCATGAAATTTCTTAATTTCAAACTTAGCTCCCATTTTGTCTTGTGCTCTTTTGCGTAATTCCATGATTTTTAATTGACCAATTTTATACGATAAGGCTTGTCCAGGAATGGCCATATAGCGTTCGATTTCTGTAGTAATTCCGGCTTCACTTTCTGCCTCATTTTCCATTGAAAATTTAATGGCTTGTTCTCTAGTCCATCCTTTACTATGTATTCCTGTATCAACAACTAACCGTACTGCTCTGTGCATTTCATTTCCTAACATACCAAAATATTGATAAGGGTCTTTGTACAAGCCTAATTCCTTACCTAAGCTTTCAGTGTACAAAGCCCAGCCTTCGCCGTAAGCGCCAAACCAGTTGTACTTTCTAAAATCAGGTAATGCGGTGTTTTCTTGTTGTAAAGAGATTTGAAAATGATGCCCAGGGATTGCCTCGTGCAAAAATAAATCTTCGTCCCCATACATATTGTATTCTTTAATGTCTGGTATTGGTACATAAAATACACCAGGGCGCGAACCGTCTGCCGTTCCTTGACTGTATTCTGCACTAGCTGTTTTTTCTCTAAATGCTTCCGTTCGCCTAATTTCAAATTTTGTTTTGGGCTGTAAGGAGAACAATTTGTCTACGTTTGGTTTTATTACAGCGTAGATTCTTTCAAAGTTAGCAATTACTTCTTCTGGTTTTTTAAATGGTTTTAACTCTGGTTTGTTTCTTACATAATCAAAAAATTCAAGCAATGTTCCTTCAAAACCGACTTCAGTTTTTACTTTTTCCATTTCGGCATTTAATCTTGCCACTTCTTTTAATCCTAATTCATGAATTTCTTGCGGAGTCATTGTGGTTGTTGTCCACTGTTTTGCATAGGTAGCGTATAATTCTTTTCCAAAAGGCAAACTTCCTATTCCACTAGTTGATCTTGAGGCAGGCAGGTATTCGTTTTTAAGAAAAGCAGTCATTTTTTTAAACTGAGGAATCAGTTTATCATTGATTTCTGCGGTATATTTGGCCTTTAAATCCTTCTTTGTTTCTTCAGAAAATGTCGAGGGCATTAGTTTTATGGAAGAATAAAATAGATTGTCTTCAATATTAGTAGTTGGCATATCTTCGAACTGTGGAATCACTTTCACGGTTAATGATTTTGGTAATACAACTCCTTGTTCGATTCCTTTTTTCATATAAACCATTGCCGAATCAATCCATACGCTATACGAATCCATTCTTTTTAGGAAATTGGCGTAATCTTTTTCAGTTTTAAAGGGTTGTCCGCTAGTTCCTCCAGCATATTGCCCCATTGTTAAATGGGTTCCCCAAAACTGATGAACTGGCATTAGGTTTGTGGGTTGTTTTAATAATTCTTTACCCACTTCAACTTCCCATTTTATAATTTCATAACTATTTTTTTCTTCAGGGGTAAGTGCCGCTTCCTTAACCTTATTTAAGGCGGTTTCATATTTATTGAAAAAAGTCAATTGATCTTTTCTAAAACTGTCAGTCATCTCAAATTGTAGCTGATCGTTGTATTCATTTTGACCATTTTGTGTTGCGCTCAAAGGATCTAGCGCATTTTTATCGTTGAAATAGCTTGTTGTTAAGACACTAAAGTCTTCTTTTTTGTTTTCCTTTTTACAATTTACAAGTAATAAGGAAAAAATAGGCAGTAAAATAAGAAGGGGTGTTCTTTTCATATAAATTGATTATTAGGTAGTTGAGGCTAATTTACTCAAAAAAATCGAATTTTAGATTAATTGTATTTTTCTTGTAAATAATCAGCGGGTCATTTTTTGTTTTATGTCTAAAAATGAAAAATTCCTCGTTTGAGAGATTTTCTGAATGCTTGAAAGCGAGACTTATTATTGTTCTATTAAGGTTCTGTTATAATTTGTGGTTTGCCATGTATTCTAAATAATTGACAATTTCGTCTATGTCTTTAGTAGTTACGTTTGTGGGCGTAGGCATTTTTACTCCGTTTCTAAAGGAGGCTGGATTCTTTATGAAAGCTTTCAATTGTGTTTTGTCCCAATATTCGGTTACGCTTTTTGGGTAATTTAATTCTGGTCCCATGTTTCCTCCAATTTTATTAATAGAATGGCAAGCGACACAATTCTTGCTGAATAATTGAAACCCAATTTCAGCCTTAGCATCGTCTTTTGGAAATAACAAAGCGATGTTCTCATTATTAGGGACAAGATGTATTTTCATAAGGTTGTAAGGCCATTTAAAATCAACATCTTTTGTTGAAACTCCTTGATAAATTAAATAGAAGGGAGCGGCTTTCATTTCATGTCCGTCTTTTATAATTGGCGACCATAATTGCCCTTTTGGTGCATCTATATCGCTAATGGCAAGAAACGATTTTACCGAAAGAAATTTTTGCAAGGGCATCATAGGTTTGTATCCGTCTTTACATTCAAAGACGATTTGGTATTCGCTAGTTTCTAAATTTTTGATAGAAGTATAGGTTTCTAAAAGTTCTGGGAAAGGGATTGCATTGTAGCTTTTGATGCTATGATAGACAGGGTCGTCGTACACTGTTACCAAGGTTGTCTTTTTTAGTTTGCCTTTATTTTGTAAAGCTACTAAGTCAATGGTCAAAGAATCTGTACTACGACTTTGTGCAGTGGTTTCAGCGTCTGTTTTGTTTTGCGTTTTTTGATGACAACCCAGAGCGAGAAATAATATAAGAATCACTATTTTGTATTGAAATTGTCTCATTACTTTTTGGGTAGATATTTAGCTATAGCTAATATAGTTAAATAAAAGGAATGTATAGAGAAACAGGGTTTGGTAGATTTTAAGGCTTTATATGTTTTTTTGTTTAAAACAAAATAAGCTCCCCAATTGAGAAGCTTATTTTATATTGTAAATTTTATTTAATGAAGATTTACTGTAGTAAAAACTCCTTTGTAAGGTTGCCAATTTGAATTTTAAATGTTCCTTTTTCAGAAATCCATTTTAAGTCATTGCCTACAAACTGTAGGTCTTTTTGATTCAGCGTGAATGCTATTGTTTTAGTTTCATTAGGGCGTAAACTGATTTTTCCAAATCTTTTCAATGCTTTTACTTCAGGGGTAATACTAGCATAAATATCAGATAAGTAAAGTAATACAGCTTCTTTTCCGTTTCTGGTTCCTGTATTTTTCACCTCGACAGAAACGGTTATACTATCCGCTTCGCTTATTGTGGTTTTGTCAAGTCTAAGGTTTGAATATTCAAAAGTGGTGTAGGATAATCCGGTTCCAAATTCAAATTGTGGGGAGTAACTTTTTTCGTATGTAGCATCATTATTTTGTTCTTCATCACCTAAACTCTCCGTATATTTTCTATTGTATTTTTCCAATGAGTTAGGGTATCTCGGATAGTTGTATGGCAGTCGTCCGCTTGGATTTACGTCACCAAAAAGAATGTCAGCCAACGCTCTCGCGCCTTCATTCCCTGGAAGGTAGCATTGTACTACTGCGCTCATTTTATCTTCAAAATCACTGATTAACCTTGGTCTTCCTTCATTCAAAACTAAAATAATAGGTTTGTTTAATTTGGCTAAAGCCAAAGCTAATTTTATTTGTGCGTCATTGATGAATAAATTACTGATGTCTCCAGGTGTTTCGGTATAGTTCTTCTCTCCTAAACACAGAATTATTTTCGAAGCATTTTTAGCCATTTCTACTGCTTTCTCAATTTCAGCATCATCAAAATTAGCAAAATCACTACCTGGCGTGTAGAACACATTTTCTTTTCCTAGTTTATTTTGCAACGCTTCTAGAATAGTAGATTTATCAGCTGCATAGGTGTCTGAATTTTCTCCTTGCCAGTTGTAAGACCAGCCGCCGTTCAAGTATTTCATGCTATTAGCCGTTGGTCCTGTAACTAATATTTTTTCGTTTTTATTCAAAGGTAAAATGGCCTTTTTGTTTTTTAATAAAGTAATCGATTCTGCGGCTGCATTGTAAGCTACATCTATGAATTCTTGGGAACCAAATTTTGGGTAATCCTTTAAATTAGCCACGGTACTTTCGAATAAATTTAGTTCGAATTTCATTTTTAGTATTCGGGAAACTGCATCATCAATTCTCGACATCGGCACTTCGCCTTTGGCAACTAAATCTAGTAAGTCAGTATAAAAGCTGTAATCTTCCGGAACCATACTCATGTCAATTCCTGCCAATACTGATATTCTTACGGCATCCCTATTTGTTTCGGCCACTTTGTGACGTGTGTGTAAGTAAATAATGTCTTTCCAATCTGTAACCACGACCCCTTCAAAACCCAATTCTGTTTTTAAAATGTCTGTAATCATTCGTTTGCTCGCATGAACAGGAGTCCCGTTGATTTCGCCTGAACTCACCATAATGCTTTTGGCTCCAGCCTTAATAGCGGCTTGGTATAGGGTTAGGTCATATTGTCTCAAGATACGTTCCGGAATGATACTTGGTGTTCTGTCTTTTCCGGTTGTAGTACTACCATAACCTATATAATGTTTCATGCAGGAAGCGACATTGTATTTAGAGCCTACATCATTTCCTTCGAAACCTTTCACCATAGCGGCTCCCATTTCAGAAGACAAATAGGCGTCTTCGCCGAATGATTCCCATATTCTAGACCAAGCTGGATTTCGTGGCATGTCTAAATCAGGTGAAAAAACCCAAGGGATAGAAGAAGCTCTTGTCTCATAGGCTGAGATTTCAGCACCTTTTCTCGCGATTTCAGTATTGAATGTAGCTGCAATTCCTATTTGTTGTGGGAATAAAGTTGCTCCGGCAGTATAGCTGGAACCATGAATTGCATCAATGCCGTATAGTACCGGAATTTTCAATCTGGTTTTATTAGCTTCGTTGCTGATAGTGGTAATTACTTCTTTCCATCGTTGTATTGTTGGCGCACCGGGATTTGGTACATTTAATATGGAACCAATATGATATTTTAGGATTGCTTCGTCTAGCTTTGTCATGTCAAAAACACCGGGTTTGCCTTTTGCTTCAAAATTGGTTACCGTGATTTGAGTCATCTGTCCGATTTTCTCTTCAATGCTCATTTTAGAAAGTAATTCTGAAACTTTGCGGTTAACTTCTGTTTTCTGGGAGGATTTATTTTGACTCCATAAATTTGTTGAAACGAGTACGATTGTTAGCAGAAGTAGAATTGGTTTTTTCATTTTTGGACTGGTCTTTTGGTTGATTCTTTGTTATTTAAAAAAAAATCTAGACGATGTATTAGATTTTTAAATAATCGATATGAAATATATGCTTTTTTTAAGATAGTAATAGTTTAGACCGTTAATTTATGTTGTTTTCAATAGGTTTAACGTTTTCGTTTTTAAAAAGATAATTTGTTTTTAGGCCAGAGTTTTTATGTTTTATGGAATGCTGTTCGATATGAATCGGATCTACTTGAAAGGTTAAAGCAATTTCGTGACGATAAATAAAGAACTCAATTTCGCATCGTCTTCAATCCTTTTTGATGGAGGCTAATAGTCTATGAGGTCTTTTATTTCTTCTTCTAATTGTATGATAGATAGATTTATATTATTAAATTTAGATTTTAAAAAGAAAAACATATGAGGCTTCAAAAAACAACTTTAGTGTATTTTATTTGTTTAATTTTTATTTATGGATGCAGTAATGGTGGTTCAGAAGAGTCGGCTAACGTTCCGCGAACCTATCAAGATGTTGAGAAAGACTTTGATGCTATTAATTTTAAAACAGGTATTAACGATATCTCTTTAGCTAATTTTCGTGGTGGAAAATGGGATTTTAGAGTGATTATGCCAAATGTCAATTTAACAAATAACCTGAGACCGTTGATAATTACATTGCATGGAGCAGCTGGAGGTAGTCCGGATGCTCATAAACAGACTGCATGTTATGTAGAGACTGCTTATGCGGGTTTGAATGCTATAATTATAAGTCCAAACGGGTATGTGAATTTATGGTCTGAAGCGGTGAATCAAGAGCTGGTGTTAGCTTTGGTTGATTTAGCGACGAAATATCTTCCTGTTGATAAGAACAAAATTGTGATAGAAGGGTATAGTAATGGAGGGAATGGTGCTTGGTTTTTTGCTGAAACACAACCTCAAATATTCTCTGCAGCAATTCCATCGGCTAGTTATTACAATACGACAAATAATAGTATTGGAAGATTAATTAAAATACCAGTGTATGCTATTCATGGAGAAAAAGATGCTCTGTTTCCTGTAGCAGATGTTAAGAGGTGGGTTGATGCTACTAATGCCTCAGGTAGCAAGGTTACTTTAGTCATTGCGCCAGGATTAACGCATCCAGAACCTTGTTCTTATGTCAATTATATGAAAGGAGCCGCAGAATGGTTGGTTAACGATGTTTGGAAATAAGTTCAATAACTAAAGGCGAATATTGTATAACGAAAGCTTGTTGAAAGATACAAAAGAGTTAGGAATCACGCTTTAAAAATAAGGGTTACTATACAATACGGCTTGCTCTAATTGAATAAGAACAAGCCGTATTGTATTACAAACTAGTAAATAGATTTTTAATTGAGCGAAATTTGCTATCCGTGATATACTCTTGAGGCAACAATTTTGTCTTCTCTTATGTCTAATACTTCTGCAACAAGCATTTCATCTTCTCCGTCTACTGTTCTTATGTATTCCATAAAAACGCGATCTCCGTTTGCTGTAAGCGAAGTTACTTTGTAGTTTAAACTAGGCAATCGCTCAAAAGCATCTTGCCACCATTCTCGTAACGCTTGCTTGCCTTTCACCAGGCCATTTGTTTCTGGCTTGTGGATTTTTAGTTTTGGACTGAAGTGTGCAGCATCTTCGTCATATAAAGCTAGGAGTTTTTCTAATTCTTTGTTGTTGAAAGTTTCAAACCATTTAAAGGCGATCGATTGTAATTTTTCTGGTGTCATGGCGTTGGCTTTGTATATTTAATTAAAAAAATCCCATTCGTTTGTTACGAAAGGGATTTTAATGTAATAATTTCAATGAAGTATTATACGTTTTTCAAGTTGATGATTTCTTGATCAGTAAGCAATCTCCAGTTTCCTCTTGGTAAGTTTTTCTTAGTCAAACCTGCAAACGAAACTCTGTCAATTCTTAAAACATCATAACTGAAATGTTCAAAAATAGAACGAACTACTTTTACATTTGATGATCTTAATTTCAGACCTATTTCGCTTTTAGCTTCTCCTTCAATATAGCTTATATCTTCTACAAAAACACGGTGTCCGTCAAGCGTTAGCCCTTTGTTGATTTTTTCTAAATCTTCAAATTTCAGGTTTTTGTCTAAAGAGACGTGGTATATTTTAGATGATTTTTGGCTTGGTAAAGTAAATTTACGCAACATGTCTGTATCGTTTGTAAACAATAAAAGACCAGTCGTGTTCTTATCCATTCTCCCTACAGCGCCAATTTTGGCAGTTGTAGACCCTTTTACTAATTCTAAAACATTACGAAATTCTTGACCTTCATCAAGTGCTGTCGTGAAATTTTTAGGTTTGTTTAATAAAATGTAAACTTTTTTCTCTGGAGTCAAAAGCACTCCGTCAAAATTTACTGTATCTCCAGGTTTTACCATGTATCCCATTTCAATAACAGGAATTCCATTTACTTTTACGTTTCCAGATTGAATGTAAATATCAGCATCACGACGTGAGCAAGCACCAGAATTGGCGATATATTTATTCAAACGAATTTCGTCTTTAACTTTAGGTCTCTTAGGTGCCTGATTCGGTTTTTTTTCAACCTTATCAGAAACTACTTCTGCAACTTTAGTGTTTATTTTTACTTTTTTTGGCCCTTGTGCCCTTTTTTGCATCGCAGGTTTTGGCTTATTAGAGCTAGGTCTAGAACTCGTTGGTCTAGCACCGCTTTTTTTATTATTGCCTTCCTTATTATTCATAATATTCCATAATTTGTGCAAAGATAGTATTTATATTATTGCTAATCGATATATGGCAATTATAAAACGGTAACTATCTAATTAATAAGTTTTTATTTTATTTTCTTGGAGCTGTTTAGCTATGCTGAATCTTCGATGTCCCGCTTTCCTCTGTATCTTTTTATCATGAACTTGTTTCAGGATCCTGAAACAAGTTCATGATAAAAAGGATGTCGTTTCAATCAGGGCTAGCAAAATAGAAAAATCAGGTTTTGCCACAATGTTTTTCGCTTAAATAAGCAATAAGAGTTTCTTTCCGCTCCATAATACGGAGGGGTTGATTAGCACGATGCAAAAGACACCAGATACAATCAAGAATTTAAGGACGTTATGAAGTAACAGGTACTGTTCCTTTTTTACCGCCTTCCATAAGTAAAGGACAAAGAAAATCAAGATAATCAAACAGGCATAAAAATATACATCCATATAGCCCACATCATAAATTTCAATCAGTACATACACTGGAAAGATGGTCAGCATAGTTAAGCTGGTGATGATTTTTTTAGAAAGCATTTCGCCATAGACAATCGGAATTGTTTTATAGTCGTTAGCCAAATCACCTTTTATGTTTTCCAAATCTTTGATCATTTCGCGAATAAGTATCAATAGCGAAAGAAAGCTAGCATGGGCAAAAATCACAGCGAAATGTCCTTTGTAATTTTCGATTTCTTCAAAAGAAAGGTTGTTGTAGTAATGCAATAATATCGCGAAAAAAGGAATAACCGCCAGTAAAGCAGCAGTTAGGTTCCCTACGACTGGGTATCTTTTTATTTTATGCGAGTAAAACCAAATCAAGAAGATATACGTCGAAAAGAATAACAAAGCGCGCCATGATATAAACAAAGCCATGATGGCTACTATAAAATTCAGCGAAAAGTACACGGTAAGTTTTGTTTTCTGGCTTACTAGTCTATCCAGCATGGACTTGTTAGGACGATTGATCAGATCTTTTTGGCTGTCGTAAAAATTATTGATAATGTAGCCTGAAGCGATGGTCAATGAGGAGGCAAAAACAAGAATGAATAAGTTGAAATCGAGTAGGACAGCAAGTGCTCTTTTTTCAGGAGCTAGAATAAAGATGGCTGAAAGGTATTGCGCCAAAATAATAACAGGAATGTTATATCCTCTTACTACCGAGAATAAACTTACGATCTTCATTATTAAAAGCTTCTGCTTTCTGCTTAACATGGTACTTTTTTAAAAGATTAAAGCTTAAAACCACAAGGGATTTTAAGCTTTAAATATAATTTTTATTGTTTGTTAAAATTGGTATACCACTTCTAATTTATAGTCTTTCAAGGAAAGTTTTGCGCGTTCTAAATCTTCGGTAAAACCTAAGATATAACCGCCTCCACCAGAACCACATAATTTTAAGTAGTAATCATTAGTGTCTATTCCGTTTTGCCATATCGCATGAAATTGTTCCGGAATCATCGGTTTGAAATTATTCAAAACTACGCTTGATAATTTTTTTGTATTCATAAACAATGCTTTCATGTCTCCGCCAAGGAAGTTTTCTACACAAGCATCAGTATATTTTACGAACTTATTTTTTAACATCGTACGGAAACCTTTGTCTTTTAGGTTTTCCATGAAGATACTAACCATAGGGGCAGTTTCTCCAACAATTCCAGAATCTAACAAAAACACAGCGCCTTTTCCATTCAAAATTTGATTCGGAATGCCAGTCGCTTCAATGTTATCTTTAGAATTGATTAAAATTGGTATGCTCAAATAGCTGTTTAAAGGATCTAATCCTGAGCTTTTTCCATGAAAAAAGCTTTCCATTTGAGAGAATATGTTTTTTAATTGCAATAACTTCTCGCGAGTCAAATTTTCAAGAACAGTGATTTTGTCCTGAGCATATTTGTCATAGATAGCTGCTACTAGAGCACCACTACTTCCTACACCGTATCCTTGTGGAATACTAGAGTCAAAGTACATCCCTGTCTCAATATCGCTTTTTAATTCAGCTAAATCGAAAGTTGCCAACTCTGGTTGCTCGTTTTGCATTGTTTCAAGATAATCAGCAAAACGTTTCAAACTTGCGTTAGATGCAATCGCTTGGGGAGATGGATCTTCATCTCTTTTCAATGCACCATTATAAAAGTTATAAGGGATAGAAAGCCCTTTCGAGTCACGAATAATTCCGTATTCTCCAAAGAGTAATATTTTTGAGTAAAATAAAGGTCCTTTCATTGATTTGATTACTAGGTTATTGCTTAAAAATAGATTTGGTATGTAAAGATAGTAATTATTAAACTAATCGAATAGCTCCATTTCCAATTTCGTCACAAATGTACTGCCCATTTTGGCAAAAGCCAACTAATTCGTCCTTAATAAATTGTAAAACGATAGCGCTAACGTTTTCGGGATACAAAACATGGACATTTGCTCCGGCATCAAGTGTAAAACACACTGGAATTTTAGTGTCATTTCGGAATTTCCAAATCGCATTAATGATTTGCAGGGTGTTGGGTTTCATTAAAATAAAATAGGGCATCGAAGTCATCATCATCGCATGTAAAGTCAACGCTTCGCTTTCGACCACTTTAATAAAGTCTTCTAAATTCCCACTTTCAAAAATCGCAATCAGTTTGTCCAGGTTTTCGTGCGCTTGCTCAAATCGTCTTTCGGCATACGGATGTGCGTGCATCAATTCATGACCTACAGTGCTCGAAACTTGTTTCTCGCCTTTGTCGACTAATAAAATAGTATCTTGGAAATTCTTGAAATTATCGTGAATGGCATTTGGAAATTCGACTCCGTATAAATTAGAGCTTCCTTCAATATTAGCTTGGTTTCCCCATACAACTACTTGCCCTTTTACACTACGGCATGCACTACCTGAGCCTAAACGAGCCAGTAAGGATGCTTTTTGGTAAAAGTAGGCGTCAGTCATTTCAGGATTCAACGCTTTCTCAATGCTCATTAAGTTCATCGCCAAAGCCGCCATTCCAGATGCCGAAGATGCAATCCCTGAACTATGCGGAAACGTATTTTCTGTATCAATAGTAAAATGATAGTCTTTCAAAAAAGGAAGGTATACTTCGATTCGCTCTAAGAATTTTTGGATTTTCGGTTTGAAATCTTCTTTTGGCTTTCCCTCAAAAAGTAAATCAAACGAAAAAATATCTTGGTTTTCTTTTTTGGCGAAAGCCAGTTTAGTAACTGTTTTACAGTTATTCAAGGTAAAACTCACCGATGGGTTCGCCGGAATTTGATTGTCCTTTTTTCCCCAATATTTTACCAAAGCGATATTGCTGGGAGCGCTCCACTGGAACTCGCCGCTTTCTATGTTATGAGAATAAGCTTTAGGGATAAAATCGTTTGTTGTAAACATGAAATATAAAATTTATGCAAAGATACTTTTTTGGTTTATACGTTCCATGTATTATTTTTTTGAAACACATAGATTGATACTTTTTTTTAATAGTAGACGCTTTGCTTTGTGATGAGTAGATAGACTTGGTATGCGGGGAAAGTGATTTTTATCCAAATCTTTTTTCGATAGTTCTATGTGTTTAGATTTTAATTTTTAATATGCTGAAGTTTGACTATTTTTGACACAAATAGAAAACTAAAATGAATAAGCTTACCAAAATACTAACTGTTGTTGTTACCTGTCTTGCGATAGGTTATTTTTCTGGAAATTCGACTCGTTCTGCCATAATAGATTGGTATCCAACATTGATAAAGCCAAGTTTTAACCCTCCAAATTGGATTTTTGCGCCAGTGTGGAGTATGCTATATATAATGATGGGAATTGCTGCGGGACTCGTTTGGGATCGTATTGATTTTGAAAAAGAAATAGTAAAAAAAGCCCTTATTGTTTTTGCAATACAATTGGCGCTAAATGCTTTGTGGTCGTATTTATTCTTTGGTTTGCACAACCCAATGTTAGCAGGATTAGAAATTATTGTTTTATGGTTGATGATTTATGAAACCTACCTTCAGTTTTCTAAAATTAATAAAATCGCTGGTTATTTATTCATACCGTATTTGGCTTGGGTAAGTTTTGCTATGGTGTTGAATGCAAGTATTTGGTGGTTGAATAAATAGTATTCAGGTTCTAAATCGCTAAAGAAATAAATTAGTTTTTTGAAGTAGCTATCTTTTTAAACTCTACATTTTTGGCGAATAAGAAATCCATCGTACTAAGCATATTATTGTTTGTTGCAACTATTTTTGATTTGGGATCTGCTTCACAAAACTGAAGAAAGAGTTCTATTTCATTAGGGTGTAGCTTTAAGGTTTCAAGATAGAATTTATGATCATAGCTGTTTTTTGCTACTGTAGAAAATTCAATTTCAGGAAGTGCTTTTTTGACTTCCTCTTTTTCTTTTTTGAATAGGCCTAAAACCATACCGCCAATTCGCATCAAATTCATTCCGTTTTCAATTGTTCCCATATTAACACCAATAACTTTTGGAGTGGATGCATTTTTTTCTATTGCATATTGGTCGATCTTTTTTTGTTCCCATGTGGCATCCATACTTAGTTTAATAGATGGCATGTTTGTAATAACTACTTCGTTTAATTCTTCTGCTTTTAGAATTAGTTCAACGTCTATTTCGCCGTTAGTGAATAGCTTAGGGTTTATTATAAGTTTTTTTACTTGATGTTCTTTCGATACAAATACGAGCGCGTCATTCGTTTTTGCAATAATTGAAAACTCCCCATTGGCATCAGTAACTGTAAGTGCTTTTGTGTTAGCATTGATTACTTCCACTTTAGGAATTGCATAATTATTACATACAACCTTCCCTTTAATTGTTTGTGAGAAGCTAACTTGGGAAGTGAATAAAATTAATGTGCTGAATAGTTTTACTTTCATAGGTTTCGAATCTAATAACTTGATAGTAAAATTATTAGATTCGTCTTAATGAAAACTTATTAAATATGTAAATTCTTGTTAATTGATTGTATTTGTTTGAATTATGGGAGTACTGAAAAGATTGTAGCCATTACACTTATCTGTAGGTGTTATTTCCATAAACTGAGACTCATCACTAAATACTATTCGCTAATATAAACCCACTTGTCCACGCATTCTGGAAATTAAACCCTCCAGTAATTGCATCGATATTGACAATTTCTCCAGCAAAATAAAGATTTTCGTGTAGTTTGCTTTCCATGGTTTTAAAGTTGACTTCTTTTAAATCAATTCCACCGGCGGTTACAAACTCTTCTTTAAAGGTACTTTTACCGTTCACTTGAAAAGTCCCGTTCGTCAACTGATTCGATAAGTTTTGTAGTTGCGCTTTCGATAAATCAGCCCATTTGGTTTCGGCTTCAATTCCTGAGGCAATTACTAGGCTTTCCCAAAGACGGTTTGGGAAATCAAAGTGAGATTTCTTAGAAACTGCTTTTTTGGCGTGTTCCTGTTTTAAGTCTTTCAGTATTTTTTCGGCTTCGCTGGTTTCAACATCATTCAACCAATTTACAAATATGGTAAACTGATAGTTTTTGTCATGTAAAATTCTTGCTCCCCAAGCTGATAATTTCAAAACTGCAGGGCCGCTCATTCCCCAATGCGTAATCAATAAAGGCCCTGTAGAAGTTAGTTTAGTGTCTTTGACTTTTACGGTAACTTGTGCTGCCACACCCGGTAGTTCTTTTATGCGGGGGTCTTTAATGTTGAAGGTGAATAGGGAAGGGACAGGGCTCACAATCGCGTGACCATAAGTTTGTAGCATTTCCCATATTTTAGGGTTGCTTCCTGTTGCTAAAATTAATTTTTCAGCGATATAGTTTTCGTTTTGGGTTTCTATTTTCCAAAGATTATCTTTCTTAAAAATAGATTGTACGCTTTGTCCCGTCAACACTTCAATTCCTAGTTTTTGAGTCGCTGTGAGAAAACATTCGATAATAGTTAGCGATGAATTAGAAACGGGAAACATACGACCGTCGTCTTCAATTTTAAGCTCCACACCATGTTTTTCAAACCATTCTATGGCATCTCCAGAACAAAATTGATGGAAAGGACCACGAAGTTCTTTCTCTCCACGCGGATAATATTTTACCAATTCGTTAGGTTCAAAACAGGCATGGGTCACGTTGCAACGTCCTCCACCAGAAACACGTACCTTTTGGAGTACTTCGGCACCACGTTCTAGGATGGCTACTTTTAATTTGGGGTTTTTCTCTACAATATTGATTGCCGTAAAAAAACCTGCTGCTCCACCACCTACTATTATAATATCAAAATTTTGGTTCATATTCTATCTGGAAAATCGCTGATGATTCCGTTTACGTTAAATGATTTTATTTTTTTTATGTCTTCTGGCTCGTTAACCGTCCAAGGAAAAACTTCGAATCCTTTTTCCTGTAATTGTGCCGTATTTTCGGCGGTCAACAGATGATGATAAGGATGAATTGATTTTGCCTGAATAAATTTAGCGAAAGCCACAGCCAGATCTAAATCCGTTTCAGTTAACACACCAATGCGTATCTCCCAATTCAAGAGAGCAACTTGTTGCAAGGCCGTCCAATCAAAACTGGAAACTACGAATTGGCTGTAATTCCATTTTTTTTCTGCAATGAATTTTTCGATTAAATCAACTACTTTATCTGCAGTGTCATAGCTTTTCAATTCAATATTAACATCGCAGCGTTGATCAATGAGGTTTAATACTTCAGTTAAAGTCGGGATGCATTGGTTCTTTTCAATCTGGAAGCGTTTCAGTTCCGGCAGTGAAAATTGGTTTACGGCGCCCTTTCCATTGGTAGTTCGATCAATGGTCTCGTCATGAATGACCATTAATTCACCATCTGAACTCAAATGTACATCCAGTTCAATTCGATCGACATGCAGGTCAATTGCTTTTTGAAAACCAATAAGGGTATTCTCCGGTTCATAACCTCTAGCGCCACGATGACCTATTTTTAGCATTGGATTGATTTTTTACAAAGGTAACATAAATAAAAAACCCCAAATACAAATTGATGCATTTGGGGTTTCTAAATTATAAAAGAAATTATTTTTGCTCTTCAGTAGGTGTGTTGATTTCGTTTGAAGTAGCTGATTTAGCTTCTTCAGGTTTGTCATCGCCTTTTAAATAGGTTGGCAAATTTAATCCAGCCATATTGAATAGGTCATTTAAAGGAGGGACAGTTTTCATCATACCAGCAACAAAGTTAGCAGTTGAACCAGCTCCGTTATCTCCGTTGTTTCCAGAATCCCAAACAGTAATTTTATCAATTTTGATGTTTTTAACTGCTTCTACTTGAGTTCTAACTAATTCAGGTAATTTTTCAATTAATAATAATTGGAACGCTTTTGTTGGGTCGCCACCGGCAGCACTAACTACTTCACGATATCCTTCGGCTTGTTTGGTTAAGATTTCGTATAAACCTTTTGCTTCAGCTTCCATTTTTGCAAAGATGGCATCAGCTTCCCCTTTTGCTAATTCTCTTGTTTTTTCAGCTTCAGCTTGTGCATCAATAATTGCTTTTTGTTTAGCAATTTGAGCAGGAATAACGATATTGGCATTTTGTGTAGAACGTTCTCTTTCGGCACGAGCATCCTCTGCTTTTTGCTCCGCTACATAAGATTCTTCTAATGCTTTTGCACTTTGTACTTTTTCAGATGCTAAAGCAGTTCTCAACGCTTCTGCTTCACGCTCACGACGTGTGGCTTCTGATTGTGCAATTGCGATTCTAGCTTCATTTTCCCCTTTAATTGCAACCGCATTGGCTTCTGATGTTTTTACACGAGTATCTCTTTGAGCTTCCGCTTTACCAATACTTTCATCTTTAAAAGCAGCAGCGATACTTACTTCTCTATCCTTATTAGTAATAGCAATTTTTACATCACGATCTCTATGAGTTTCAGCAATTTGAACGTCTTTCTCACGATCAGCCATAGCTTTTCCTGTTTCTCCAATTTTTTCTTGTTCGGCAACCGAAATTTTAGCTTCGTTTATTGCTTTTGCAGCAGCTTCTTTACCTAAAGCTTCAATATATCCAGATTCATCTTTGATATCCGTAACGTTAACGTTGATTAATTTTAATCCAATTTTCTTTAATTCAGAATCAACATTTTTCGAAATATTCTCTAGAAATTTATCTCTGTCAGAGTTGATTTCTTCAATTGTCATTGTTGCAATAACTAAACGCAACTGACCAAATAAAATATCCTTTGCTAATTCCTGAATTTGCTCTGGGTGTAAGCCTAATAAACGTTCTGCAGCGGTATTCATACTTTCTGATTCAGTAGAAATAGCTATGGTAAAACGACAAGGAACATCGACACGAATATTTTGACGCGAGAGTGCATTCGTTAAATTGGCATCAATAGAAAGAGGTTTTAAATCTAAATATTGATAATCTTGAACAACGGGCCAAATAAAAGCACCGCCACCATGTACACATTTCGCAGACGTTCCGCCCGTACGACCATAAATAACAAGGATTTTATCTGAAGGACATCTTTTGTAACGAGAAATAAGTGTTAAGAAGGTTACAAAAACAACAAATACGGCAACAACAATAATAATAATTTCAGTCATGGTTTAGTTTAATTTAATTTTTTTCTACAATTAATAAGTTGCTTTCTACGGCAACCACCTTCACTGTAGTATTAGATGGGATTTTTTCAGTCGAAAGAGTCATAGCGTCTAATTCATGGATTGCTCCATTTACGCTAATTAGTACTTTTCCTTTTCCTGATTTTGCTTCAGGAATAGTTAAGTAGACTTGGGCCGTTTTATGGAGTGTGTTTTCAATCTTAAAGCTATTATTCTCAGATAGTTTTAAGATTTGTTTGATTAAGAAAAAGAAAATGGCAACAAATAGTAGTCCTACTATCACGGAGATAATAATCAATACCGTTTTGTTTTCTATGGAGTTGTAAAATGAAATTCCAGTCCAACTAAATCCTAATAGAAAGTTGATCAAGTTACGTAAAGTGAAGATTTCAAAGGGTAATTCAACATCTCCAGTGTCAGAGTCTATGTCAGTTTCTCCGTCACTTAAGCCAAGAAATGTCATAATAGTTTGGAGTCCAAAAAATAAGCTTACCGGTAAAGCAATGTACCAGAAGGCTTTGAGTAAGGGTTCGTAGTTTTCTAAAAAGTTCATAGTTAAGGTTTAGTTGTACTAATTAGACGACAATTTTGCAAATAGTTACAACGGGAGATAAATATATATTGAAAGAGCACTATTACATTGATAATTAAATAAAAAACACTCTTCTATACTTTAGGCTTTTTCTAGAATGAACAAGCTAAATTGTATGAAAAGAGTGTTTTTTTGCAAAAATGAACTTCTTTAAAATTGCGATAGTATGCTGGACTTTTTATAATGGAAATAGAGAGTCGTTATTTAATTGCGAGCAACTAATTTGTTAACTTAACTTAAAGTCTATTGCTATTTATCTTTTTTCCAATAATACGATATCGAAATCAGTTTTGATTTTAATTCTGCCTTTTTTGACTTCAACGACTTTACCGGAATAAGCATCTCTAACTCGGGTTCCATCTGCGAAGACAGCGGATACTTCTAGTACTTTTCTACCGATAGGCAAATCTAATCCAACGAAGACTTGGTCTTTATAGGCTCCTTTAGAATACGTTCTTGAAAAAGTATAGGGTTGCGCTGAAACTTCCTTGTGTACACCAGCACCTACAGCAGGGTGGTTTTTACGAAATTTCCCCAGTTTTCTCCAATGTGCAAGAGTCTTTTTAGTCTGTGGATTGGTTTTAATAGCATCCCAGTTCATAAAGGAACGTAAGGTTGCATCACCTTGAGTTCCTTCAATTACTAAAGAACGGGCACTTTCATCACCGTAATATACTTGAGCAACTCCTGGAGAAAGTAATAGTTTTGTCCCTGCTTCTATAGTTTTGGTTCTTTTTGCGTCAAATGGACCACCATCATCGTGAGACGATAAATAATTCAAAACACTATATCCTTTCAATTCGCCATTTAGAATGGTAGAATATTTTGAGAATATAAATTCATAATCTTTTTGGGCATCATATTTAAACTCAAAATTGATCATGTTGTTAAAACCATTTTCGAAATAGTTTACTTTTTTATCTCCAAAATCAAAATTCTTACCGGCACTGATATTGTAATTGTAAACTTCGGCGATGGTGTAAAAAGGATTGTTGTCTAGTACTTTTGTTGGGTTGTTTTTCTTCCAAGTGGCAAAGGCATAGTCGCTTTGGGTTTTGAAATCAGCCCAAACACTTTCTTCGGTATGTTTTACCGTATCAGCACGGTATCCGTCAATTCCATATTCAGTAATATAATCCGTTAACCATTTGATAATATAATAACGTGGCGTTTTTGGATAGCCAGTTCGTTTGAAGAAAGCGTCCAATTCTGTCATTTCTTGGTCGTAGCGTCCTTCTTTTTTCCATTTTTCAATTAAAAAAGGAGGTAAGTCTACATCTTGTGTGCTTTCTGTTCTAATGTCCGGAAGATTAGCCACTAAAGTACATTCCGTGGTGTTTTGATAATTTTTGTAATCACAAACAGGGCTTGTGCGCACCCAGTAGTTTGGCCAGGCAACATCAGTATTTGTAACGGGTCCAGTATGATTGATTACGCCGTCCAGCACAATCCTGATTCCGTGAGCATGTGCTTTTTTAATTAAGTTTGCCAAGTCTGCTTTTGTTCCAAAGTTAGGATCCAAAGCAGTCCAATCTTTAGCCCAATAACCGTGAAAACCATAGCTTAAACCTGTCCCTTCATCTACAGCATCATGAATTTGTTCCACTATTGGTGTAAACCAAATGGCATTGATCCCTAATTTATCGAAATAGCCTTCATCAATTTTTTTTGTGATTCCCTTAATGTCACCTCCTTCGAAACCACGTAGTTTTCCAGCAGTTTTAGTTCTGTCAAAATTGAGGTCATTTGATTTGTCTCCGTTATTGAATCGATCTGTCATTAAGAAATAGACAGAAGCTGCTTCCCAAACAAAGGGCACTTTTTTCTTTGGTTTTTTTAGAGAGACTGATTGAGTCGTTGTGCAACTCACAAAAAAAGATAGAGTTAATAGTAGAAGTAGGCTGGTATATTTTTTCATTATTGTTTAACTGATTTTGTAGATGTATTTGTTACATCTGTTTTGATATGCTTTATTTTAATTCTAAAATTACAACCGACTTTGCTTCTAAGCTAATTTCGGTAGTGATTTGGAAAGTCAAGTCTGTTAGAATATTTGTGGCCGTTGTAAACTCTTTTATATTTTCCTTAAAACGAGCGGTATTTATCGTTTGATTCTCTTTGCTATTGTTCATTATAATCATAACTGTTTTTTTTTCAGTATATCTAAAATAGACGTAGACATTATTTTCAGGAATGTAATGCGTCATTTTTCCAAAATGTACCGCTTCATTCGTTTTTCTCCATTGGAACAATTTAGAAGTAAAGTCAAAATATTCATTTTGATATGAAGTACGGCCTTCTTTCGTAAAAGCATTGTTTTCATCGCCTAGCCAGCCTCCGGGGAAATCTTGGCGTATGTCAGCATCGCCTTTGTCTTTATCGCCGCTCATACCAATTTCGCTACCGTAGTACAATTGAGGAATCCCGCGGACAGTAGCTATTAAAGCCATGGTCATTTGGTATTTTCTAAAATCATTTTGATAGACGTGATTGATGCGGTTCGTATCATGATTTTCGGCAAAAACCATAATGCTATTGATGTTTGGATATAAAAAATCATTAGCGAAATTGTCATATACTTTTACCATTCCTTTGTCCCAAGTTCCGTCATCTTCATTGAAAACAGTACCAATGGCATCGTGTAAAGTAAAATCCATAACACTTGGCAGGTACGAATTGTAGTTTTGTATAGCGCCAATTTTACTGTCTTTTTGCCAATAAGCCATTTGAGCTTGATCATGCATCCATATTTCCCCTACAATATTGAAATTAGGGTATTCATCAGTGATGGCTTTTGTCCAAGATGCAATTCCAACGGGGCCAGAATAGTTATAAGTGTCTACTCTGAAGCCGTCTAGATCTGCATATTCAATCCACCAGATGGCATTTTGTTTGAGGTAATTTAATACTAAAGGATTCGATTGGTTTAAGTCAGGCATTGAAGGAACAAACCAACCATCAAGACAGATTTCGGTGTCTATTTTTGAAGCATTAATATCGCTTATCGTTGAGCGTTTGTGATTTGTTTGTGTATAGTTTTCAAATTGATGAATCCAGTCATGTGTGGGTAAATCATTCATCATCCAATGTTCAATACCCCAGTGATTGGTAACATAGTCCATCACTAGTTTCATGTCTTTTTTATGGATCTCAGATGCCAAACGCACGTAGTCTTCATTAGTTCCATAACGAGGGTCAATTTTATAGACGTCAGATTGAGCATAGGTATGATACGAAAACGCTTTGTCGTTGTCCTCGCAAAGCGGCGTGCTCCAGATTGCTGTTGCTCCAAGCGAAGAAATGTAATCTAAGTTTTTTATTATTCCTTGAATGTCTCCACCATGTCTTCCGCCAGGTAAATCGCGATTGTATTTTTCTACAGTGGCGCTATTGCTGTCATTTTTTGGATTGCCATTAGCAAAACGATCGGGCATGATAAGATACATCATGTCTGATGCGTCAAAACTTTTACGCTCTGCTGATTTTTCTCTTCTTTTCTTTAGGCTGTATTTATGTGTAAAAGCAATTTGATTTTTATTTCTGAACGAAAAGATGATTTCGGTAGCAGCAACATTTTTAGTGTTAATGGTAACAAATAAATAATTCGGGTTTTCTGTTTTCTTTAGGTTCGTGATGGCAATGGAATTTGAAGCTGTTACTTCATATTGCGCTATGTTTTTACCATAAAACATAATCTGTAATTCTGGATTATGCATTCCAGCATACCAGAAGGGAGGTTCGACCCTATCGATTTGTGCATTTATGGTTAGAGACATAAAAAAAAGGATTATGGGAATGATTTTTAAAAAAGATATGTTTCCCAGTGAAATCGAGGTAAATTTATTCATATTTAAGGACATAATGATTACGATTAGATTTTTTTCAGACAATTAAAGTTGTGGATGTCACTACTTGGAGTGCTTGCGTTATTCTCTTTTTATTGATATCAGATCTTGAAGTACAACTTAAATCAATTAAACAATCCCAATGAATATTGGGATTGTGTGTTAGCCACAGTGGACTTATAATTAAGTGAAAGAATTGTCTACAAGTTCTTTACAGTTAATTTTGTGATACAGCAATCGGGCTGTTTGGCGATACGGTAATATTTTTTCCGTTTACTACAATAGCCAAATCTGTAGTTCCGTCTACTGAAAAAGTAGTTTCGATATGAGTGATTGCTACTTTTATAATCTGATTTCTGAAATTAATTTTAAAGGAATATCCTTCCCACTCTTTAGGGATTTTCGGAGAAAAATTAAGGGTGTCGTTTTTTACGCGCATTCCTCCAAAACCTTCAACAATACTCATCCAGGTTCCAGCCATAGAGGTGATGTGACAACCTTCTTCAACCTCTTTATTATAGTCATCTAAATCTAAACGGGATGTTCTTAAGTAAAAAGTATAAGCCATGTCCATTTTATCTAACGAAGCTGCTTGTATAGAATGTACACATGGAGAAAGTGAACTTTCATGCACAGTAAAAGATTCATAAAATTCGAAGTTGCGTTTCAATTCCTCTTTAGAGAAATGTTCTTCAAAGAAATAAAAGCATTGTAATACATCAGCTTGTTTGATATAAGGCGAACGCAATACTCTGTCCCAAGACCATTTTTGGTTAATTGGTCGTTGTGCGGGATCTAAATCTTTTACTGGAACTAAGTCTTTGTCTAAAAAACCATCTTGTTGTAAGTACACACCCAGTTCCTTAGAGACCGGAAAGTACATGTTGTCAGCTACTTTTTTCCATTCCTTTAGTTCAGATTCAGCCAGTTTTGTTTTTTCAATAATACGTTTGTGGTCTGATGGGAATTCCAGTGAAACTCTCTGAAGTTGTTCATACGTATAATCAATACACCATTTTGCAATATAGTTAGTATAGAAATTATTGTTTATGTTGTTTTCATATTCATTAGGTCCCGTAACTCCTAAGATCACATACTGATTTTTATCTTTAGAGAAATTGGCTCTTTGATGCCAGAAGCGTGCAATACCAATTAATACTTCCAATCCTTTTTCAGGAATATAAGAGTAATCTCCGGTAAAGCGATAATAGTTAAAAATAGCAAACGCAATTGCGCCATTTCTGTGAATCTCTTCATGTGTGATTTCCCACTCATTATGACATTCTTCCCCATTCATGGTAACCATAGGATATAGAGCTGCCCCGTTTTTAAAACCTAAATTGTTTTGCGCATTTTCAATCGCTTTTTCAAGGTGATTGTAACGGTATGTTAATAGATTACGCGCTACTTGTTGGTCTTTTGTAGCCATATAAAATGGAATACAATAAGCCTCAGTGTCCCAATAAGTAGATCCTCCGTATTTTTCACCAGTAAATCCTTTTGGTCCGATATTCAAACGGCTGTCTTTACCTAGATACGTTTGGTTTAGTTGAAAAATATTGAAACGAATTCCTTGCTGTGCTTTTACGTCACCTTCAATGGTAATGTCTGACATCTCCCAGATTTTTGACCAAGCTTCTTTTTGGTCTTCCAATAATTGATCGTAGCCTAAAACTAAAGCAGATTGTATTGCTTTTTCAGCAGCAGATAGTGTATTTTTATGATTTAAAGAAACAGTGTATCCTCCAATTTTTTGAATAGATGATTTTTGACCTTGTGCTACAAGTACATCATATTCAAATTGAATTTTATCTAAAGTAGTATCGATAGATGATGGCGAAATATTAGTGTTAACCCCATTTTCTAAAATACTGTTTTGCATAAAAGTAGTAACCTCAAAATGAGTCTTAAAGGTCTGAGCGGTTACAAAACCTTCATTTCCTGATTTCTTTACTTCAAGAGGTTCCCAGAATTTTTCATCCCAGTTTGCATCTTCATTGGTTACTCCTGCATCAATATAAGGTTTGTAAATTATTTTAGTATCCTTATTTAAAGGGGTGATTTCATAGTTAATGATTCCTACTTCGTCTAATACGATAGAAAGGAAACGACGAATATTTACGGCTATTTGGGTGCCGTTTTGCAGCGTGGCTTCAAAAGAACGATTGTACCAACCTTCTTTCATGTTCAGTTCGCGACGGAAGTTTTTAACGGCAGTACACGTATTTAAATCTAAGTTTTCACCATTTATTTCAATGTCTATTCCAATCCAGTTTGGAGCATTTAAAACTTTGGCAAAATATTCTGGATAGCCATTTTTCCACCATCCCACTTTGGTTTTATCGGGATAATATATTCCTGCAATGTAACTTCCCTGAAAAGTTTCTCCTGTATAATTTTCTTCAAAATTAGCGCGTTGCCCCATCGCTCCGTTACCAATGCTAAAAAGGCTTTCAGAGGACTTTACGCTTTCTGCATCAAATCCTTCTTCAATGATGGACCAATTGTCTGGTTTTATGTAATCTTGGTTCATTCTTTTCTTTTGTTTAAAGTTTAAAAAGTATAAGGTGTAGAAGTTTACAGTCTCTGAAATAGACGACAGTTTCTATTACCTCTTGTTTCTTTTTATTCGATCTGTTTATTTATTAATTAATCCTTCAATGAAACTCATATCTATATGGGTGAAATCCTCAAATATGTATTTTGCTTCATATAAAACAGATTCCTCTCCAATTCCGATACTTGTCATTTTTCCAATATTGGCTGCCTGAACGCCTGCTACAGAATCTTCAAAAACAATCGCGTTCTCAGGACTAACGTCTAGTAATTTTGCTGCAATTAAGAATACTTCTGGATCCGGTTTTGCATTAGAAACATCATTTCCATCGACGATAGCATCAAAGTAATGTCTGATTCCGGTTTTCTCTAGAATAGGTCTGGCATTTTTGCTGGCAGATCCTAAAGCAATCGGTTGGTTTTTTTCTTTTAAGTAGTGTAGCATTGATAAAACACCTGGCAGTAGTTCGCTTTGATCCATATCGACTAAGTACGATAAGTACTCTTCGTTTTTCTGGATTAGCCACCTGTTTTTGTCTTCTTGCGAAGCTTCTACTTTTCCTAATTCTAAAATAATATCAAGAGAGCGTACTCGGCTTACGCCTTTCAATAGCTCGTTGTTTTCTAATGTAAAATCAATATTTAATTCATTTGCAATTTTTTGCCACGCTAAGAAATGATATCTGGCGGTGTCAACAATTACTCCGTCAAGGTCGAAGATGAATGCTTTCTTATTCATTTATTATAATTTTTGATTCGTCATTAATGGTTAGAGAAATAATTCCGGCAAGAATCATTGAAACACCACCAATTAAAAGTGCATAAATAGGTTCGCTGTTAAAAAATTTAGAAACTAAAAATCCTAAAATAGAGGCAGCTACTAACTGTGGGATTACGATAAAGAAGTTAAAAACTCCCATGTAATAGCCCATTTTGTTAGAAGGTAGAGAACCGGATAACATTGCATAGGGTATAGACAGGATACTTGCCCAAGCAATTCCAACACCAATCATTGGAAGCCATTCCATCATAAAAACCGTTGGTTCTTGGATGAAATAGATGGATATAAGGCCAAGTCCACCGCATACTAATGCAATAAAGTGCGTGAATTTTGTACTAGTATATTTTGCTAATACGGGTAATAAAAAGGCGGCAATTGCAGCAATTAAATTATAATTGGCAAACATTTCACCTACTTGATTTGCACCTGTATTATACGCTTCAGATGTAGTATCTGTCGTCCCGTAAATATGCTGTGTAACCGCTAGAGTCGTGTAAATCCACATGGAGAAAAGTGCAAACCAAGAGAAGAACTGGACCCATGCCAATTGTTTCATGATTTTTGGCATAAACTGAAAATCATTCATAATGGTCACAAAACCATTGTCAGTTGTATTGTTTTTTTGCATCATGCCAGAAACTAGCATCGCCAATCCTCCTAGGCCTATGAGTCCTAGTGCGAGTACATATAAGTCTTTCTTTAAATCGTAATGATAAATCACTACTGAAAATAGTGCGCTTACTATTAGGAATAAAATCCCTTTAGTCAAATGCGATTTTCCGTTAGTAACGAACCACTCAGCAGAATGTTCTTCTTTTGTGAATGTTGTTTCTTTGTGTTTTTCAAAAGCTTCTAGCTCTTCAGGAGAATATTCTTTAGAAGTGATGACAGTCCATAGCACCGTTACAATAAATACGACTCCACCAAAGTAGAAGGAGTATTTAACTGAATCGGGAATGATACCAAGCGGAGCGGTATTTTGAACTCCGAAATGGGTAAAGATTAATGGTAGTTTTGATGCGAAGTAAGCGCCAATTCCTATAAAAAAACTTTGCATGGCAAATCCCATGGTGCGTTGTTTTTCTGGAAGATTGTCTCCAACAAAAGCACGAAATGGTTCCATTGAAACATTGATGGAAGCATCCATAATCCAGAGCATCCCAGCTGCAAACCATAAGACGGGAGAATTGGGCATTATAAATAATGCTGCAGATGCTAAAATTGCACCCGCTAAGAAGTAGGGCTTTCTTCGTCCTAATTTTGTCCAGGTCCTGTCTGAAAAATAACCAATTATAGGTTGGATTATTAATCCCGTCATAGGAGCGGCAACCCATAAAATTGGGATATCGTCAATGTTAGCACCTAAAGTCTGAAATATTCTACTGACATTCGAATTTTGCAAGGCAAAACCCATTTGAATTCCCAGAAACCCGAAACTCATGTTCCAAATTTGCCAGAAACTTAATTTACGCTTTTCCATTATCGTAATTATATGATATTAACGATAAGCGCTATGCTTATCAAAACTTAACTTGTTTTCGAAGTAAAAGTAAAAGCGTTGACTGGGTAAATATAAAAATTTATTTCAATCTTTTATTTTTTCGATACGAATAAAAAGCAACTTTTTTAACTACAAGGTTGTAGTAATGAATAAAATAGGAAAATATCTAAGTTCTAAGCTTGGTAGGTAGATTCCCTTTCAATAAGATGGGTTTCAATTACTTCAGTTTTATAATTTTCTTCTTCTAGATGTTCGTCTTCCAGTTCCAGTCTGTCAATCAGCATTTTTGCTGCTTTATTGCCCATTTTTTTACCACTTTGACTCACGGTTGTAATAGTAGGAGTAGAGTATTTAGAAATAATTCCATCTGTAAATGCAATTACGGCCAGGTCTTTAGGGACATTGACGCCCATTTTGTTTGCGGCTTTAATACTCGTAACGGCAAAGAGTTCGTTTACGGCAAAAACGGCATCGATAGCTTTGTCTTCGAGTAGTTTACCGATGATGATTTCGCAAGTATCTACGTCTTCAATTTTTATGATTAAATCCTCATTAAAAGGAATTCCATTGTCTAATAAGGCTTTTGTATAGCCATCTGTTCTTAGCTTACCTACACTTACATAATCGACGGTGGTAACTAGGGCTATTTTTTTTCTGCCTTTGTCGATAAGGCTTTGGACTGCTTCGTAAGCTGCCAGTTTATCATCGATAATCACTTTGTCGCACAGGATTTCATTAGAAACTCTGTCAAACATAACCACGGGCATTCCTTGATCTATAACTTCTGAAATGTGATGGTAATCGCCTTTAAACTGGGTTTCTTTCGATAAGGACATAATAAAACCGTCAATGCTTCCATTAGCAAGCATTTCCATGTTAAGAACTTCTTTATCAAACGAATCGTCAGATAGAGTGATGATGACACTGTATCCATTTTCATTTGCTACTTGTTCTATTCCGTTAATGACTGTGGAGAAAAAATAATGGACAATCTCCGGTATAATAATCCCTATGGTTTTTGTTTTTCGGTTCTTTAAACTTAAGGCAATATTGTTGGGCCTATAGTTGTAAAATTTAGCAAAAGCCTGCACTTTTAATCGGGTATCTTCTCCGATTTCTAAGCTATTTCTTAATGATTTTGAAACTGTAGAGATTGAAACGTCAAGTTCTTTAGCAATTTGTTTAAGCGTTACTTTCCTTTTCATAGAGATGGAATTTATTTTTTAGTGGTCAGATGTAGTATCGCTTTTTGTTTTTTGGTACTGATTTGCATCAAATTTTTTGTTGCTGGCGATGTCATAATTGTAAAATTGATAAAAATTATTTTCGTAATAAAGATATGGTTTGTTTTTATTAATGGCAATTTAACCCTTAAATAATTGGATAATACAGAAAGTTTTCAACACTATCACGTTTTCGTAAACTAATATAAAAATGGGTTTGTCGAAGGCGTTAAAATTTATATAATTTTAGCGTTCGAAGTAAAATTAAAAGTTAAAAACACAACTCAAAACACAAATTAATTTAAACAAAAAGTATGAAAACAATTTATAAAAAGTTGTTATTTTTATTACTGCTACTTCCTTTTAGTATTCTGGCTCAGAATACTCTTAGTGGAACTGTTCTTGATAAAACATCAGGACAGCCCATTCCTGGAGTAAATGTAAATGTACAAGGTAGCACAAATGGAGTTTCGACAGATTTTGACGGAAAGTTTCAATTGCCAAATGCTAAGAAAGGCGCTAAAATCGTTTTTTCTTTCATTGGTTACAAAAACACAGTCATTAACTATGATGCTCAAAAATCAGTAACGGTTTCACTAGAAGAAGATGCAAATCAATTAAGTGAAGTAGTGATCCAAGTGGGTTACGGTACCGTTAAGAAAAAAGATGCAACAGGAGCGGTAACCGTATTGACATCGAAAGATTTTAATAAGGGACCAGTAACTTCTGCAGATCAAATGATTCAAGGGAAAGTAGCTGGTTTGCAAATCATTAATGGAGGAGGTTCTCCAGGTGAAGGTGCTACAATCAGAATTAGAAGTGGTTCGTCATTATCTGCAAATAACGATCCTTTATACGTGATTGATAATGTTCCAGTTGCGGCTGGTGGGATTAATGGGGGAAGAAATCCATTGTCTACGATAAATCAAAATAATATAGAATCTATCACCGTATTGAAAGATGCTTCGGCAACTGCTATTTACGGTTCTCGTGCTTCTAATGGTGTAATTATTATTACTACCAAAAAAGGAAAAGCTGGAGAATTGAAAGTGAATTACAATGGAAATCTTCAAGTTTCGGAAGTTACTAACAAAGTAGATGCTTTGTCGTCTACTCAATTTAAAGACTTTGTTACTGCTAATGGTACTGCTGCTCAAATAGCTTTACTGGGTACTGCTGATACGAATTGGCAAGATGAAATTTTCAGAACTGCTATTGGTACTGATCATAATATTGCTTTAAGCGGTGGAACTGATAATGTAGTTTACAGAGCTTCTGTTGGATATGCTAATTTGAATGGTATCTTAAAAAGAGATAACATGCAAAGAACGACTATTGGAGTTGGTGTAACTGGAAATTTCTTGGACAAACATTTGAAAATTGAATTAAACAACAATACATCATCAATCAAAAACAACTACAGTAATAGAGGTGCAATTGGCGCGGCTATTAGTTTTGATCCTTCACAAGCGGTTAGAAATGCTGATGGTACTTTTTTCCAATGGTATACTTCGCCTACAGAAATAAATCAGTTGGCAGGAAGAAACCCTGTTTCTTTAATTGATCAGTTTGATAACTATGGTACTTCATACAGAAGTATTGGAAACATTCAAACGGAATATAAAATGCATTTTTTATCAGAACTAAAAGCAGTAGCTAACTTTGGTTATGATCAATTGAGCGGAAGATCTTACGGTGGTACAGGTGCTAATTTCCTTAACGGAATTAAAGGTTCAGGACACAATAATACGTATGAAAATACAGGTTCAAGATTTAATAAAGTGATGGATTTGTATTTAAACTACAATAAGAAAGTAGATGCGATCGATACACAAATTGATGCAACGGGTGGATATACGTATCAAGATTTTAGAGATGTAAATGATGGGTCTTCTTTTGATTTCCAAAATAATGTAACGGTTGCTGGTGTTCCTGTTCCTTCTAGAGTGAACTTACAATCTTTCTTTGCTAGAACAAACTTCACGATTGCGGATAAATATATTATTACGGCATCTTACAGACGTGATGGAACATCGAGATTCACAGAGTCAAACAGATGGGCAAATTTCCCAGCAGTAGCAGTAGCCTGGAAGTTAAACGAAGAAAGTTTCTTGAAAGATGTAGCTAGTATTTCTACTCTGAAAATTAGAGGAGGTTGGGGTATTACAGGACAACAGGACATTGGAGTAAGTTATCCTTCGATTCCGTTGTATTTAATTTCTAATAGTACGGCTCAATATCAATTTGGCAATGCTTTTTATTCTACTTTTAGACCGCAACCTTACAATAGCAACTTGAAATGGGAGCAAACAACCACTTTAAATGCTGGTCTTGACTATGGCTTGTTCAACAACAGACTTACAGGAAGTGTAGATTTGTATAAAAGAACGACTAAGGATTTATTGTTGTACACTCAAAACCCATCTTTCTTTGGTTTTTCAAATTATGACAATTATAACGTAGGAACAATCGAGAATAAAGGTATTGAATTGTTAGCTGAGGTTATTCCGGTTCGTACTCAAGATTTTGAATGGACGATAGGTGGAAACGTTACTTTTCAAGATTCTAAAATCACAAAGTTAACGACTACTCAACCTAATACTCCTGGTATTAGTGTAGGTGGTATCTCTGGAGGTACTGGAAATACAATTCAAAATCACCAAGTAGGATATGCGCCAAGTTCATTCTTTGTATATGAGCAAGCATATGGTGCTGACGCAAAACCACTTGACGGAGTTTTTATTGATAGAAACGAAGATGGAATCGTTAATGAACAAGATAAATACCGTTTTCATAAACCGGCAGCTGATGTTTTCTACGGTTTCAATACAAGTGTAACTTATAAAAACTTCGATTTTTCAATGGATTGGAGAGGATCTTGGGGTAATTATATGTACAACAATGTAGATTCTAATTTTGGAACGGATATTAATGTATTATTAAGACAAACAGATTTATCTAATGGTGTTGCAAATCTTTTGGAAACTCGTTTTGCTAAATCAAATGACCTTCAATTGCATTCTGATTATTATGTACAAGACGCTTCGTTTATTAAGTTAAATAATGTGAGTGTTGGTTATACTTTTAATCAAAAACCAGAATCATCTTCATTAGTGAAATTAACTTTATCAGCTCAAAATGTTCTAACTATTACTAAATATGATGGTTTGGATCCAGAAATTTCTGGTGGTATTGATAATACTTTATATCCTAGACCAATTATTTTCACGTTAGGTTTAAACGTTAATTTCTAATACAAACAAAAAGAAAAATGAAAAAGATACAAATAAAATTATTGGGTATTTCATTGTTATTGATGGTGTTTTTATTTCCATCATGTACCAATGATTTAAACCAAGCACCTGAAAGCACTAATGCTATCCCAGGGGATCAATTTTTTACTGATGCAGCTTCTTATAAACAAAATCTAGCAAAGTTATATGCAGGTTTTGCTACTTCAGGACAATCGGGACCTTCAGGGTCACCAGATATTTCTGGAATAGATGAGGGAGAAAGTCAATACATAAGAGGATATTGGTTATTACAGGAATTAACTACTGATGAGGCAGTTATTGCTTGGAATGATGGAACTATAAAAGACCTTCACTCACAAACATGGACTTCTTTGGACCGTTTTGTAACTGCTGTTTTTGCCCGTTACTCTTTTCAAGTTGTAAACTGTAATGAGTTTTTAAGACAAACTACAGATGAGAAATTAGCGGCAAGAGGAGTAGACGCTACTTTGAAAGCAGAAATTGCTACTTATAGAGCAGAAGCTCGTTTTTTAAGAGCGATGACGTATTGGCATTTAATTGATATGTTTGGTGGTGGTTCTTTAGTAACTGAAGAGTCTCCAAGCACTTTCTTTTATCCAGAATACGCAACAAGAGAAGAGTTATACAAGTTTGTTGATGAAGAATTGACTGCGATTACACCTTTATTGAAAGCACCAAAATCGAACGAAGCATTTCGTGTAGATCAAGCTGCTGCTTGGATGTTACAAGCTAATTTGTATATGAATGCAAAGGTATATACTGGTACAGATCATTATGCTGAGGCACTTCCTTTACTTACAAAAATTACTGGTTCTGCTTATAAATTGCATACTAATTACAATCAATTGTTCTTCGCTGACAATGATAAAAATGGGGCGCAAAACGAATTTATCTTTGCTGTAGCTTTTGATGGTCTTCGTACGCAAACTTATGGTGGGACAACTTTCTTGACACATGCACCAGTTGGTGGAAGTATGAAAGCTGCTGACTTTGGAATCAATGGAGGATGGGGTGGTATAAGAACTACTTCTGCTTTTGTTGATAAATTTGATGCAAATACAACAGATACTCGTGGACAATTTTATAAAGATGGGCAAACTAAAGAAATCAAAGAAATTGGAAATTTCACAGATGGATATGCTATTCAGAAATTTAGAAATGTAGATGTGAATGGTGTACAAGGTTCAGATAAAGCGGGGAATTTCTCGGATGCTGATTTTCCTATTTTCCGTTTAGCAGATGCTTATTTAATGTATGCAGAATGCGCTGTAAGAGGTGCAGGTGGAAGTTTAGTTACTGCTACAAAATATGTTAATGATTTAAGAACTAGAGCTAAAGGTGCAGCCGTTACTCAAGGAGATCTTAATTTGAATTTTATTCTTGATGAAAGAGGTAGAGAATTGCACTGGGAAGGACACAGAAGAACGGATTTAATTCGTTTTGGTAAATTTTCTGGAGGAAGTTATTTATGGCCTTGGAAAGGAAATGTGGCTGGAGGATCTCCAACACAGTCTTACAGAGATTTATTCCCAATTCCTGCGACAGCTCTTGCATCAAATAGTAAATTAATACAAAACCCTGGATACTAATAATATTAAAAATTTATAAAAATGAAAAATATATCTAAATCAATAATTGCCTTATTCGCGGTAGTTGCTTTGTCTTGCAGCGTAGAAGATGTTCAAGACAGACCCGTTATCGAAGGAGTTGATTCTCCTGTATTAACAGCTCCAACAGCTGGTGCTGCTTATGTACTTTCTCCTGCAAATGCAACTGCACAAGCAGAGCGTTTTACATGGAAATCTGCTAACTACGGTGGTGCAGTAGAAGTTGTTTACACGGTAGAAGTAGACAAGAAAGGGAATGCGTTTAAAACACCTGTGGTATTGGCTTCAAGAAAATCTGAAAACCAAGCATCAGTTTCAGTTGAAACTATGAATGGAGCAGCATTAACATTGAAAAGCACACCTTTTGCTCCTGCTGAATTTGAAGTAAGAGTAAAATCTACTGTTGGTACTCAAGTAATGCTTTCTAATGTAGTTGGAATCGTTATTACTCCTTACACAACTGAAAGCCCTAAATTATGGGTTCCTGGTGGTTATGCAAAAGCATCTGGATATCCAAATGATTGGGATCCTGCTACATCTCCACAGCTTTCTGCTTCAGGATATGGTAAAGTAGACTTTGAAGGATACATCAATTTTAATGATGCTGGTGCTGAATATAAATTTACAAGTTTCCCAGAATGGAAAGGGGAATATGCTGCCGGAGCGACTGCTGGTACTATTGCTACGTCTGGAGCAAATCTTAAAATTCCAGCTGCTGGTTATTATAAAATGGAAGTTGATACAGAAAAATTAACTTACAAAGTTACTGCACAAGTATGGGGAATTGTAGGTAATGGTACTCCAGGTGGTTGGGATGCTGATACTAAGATGACTTATAATAAGGTAGCTAAAACTTGGTCTATTATTGCCACTTTGACAACTCAATCTGCTCCAGATAACGGAATGAAATTTAGAGCTAATAACAATTGGGATTTTAACTTTGGAGATACTGGTGCTGATGGTACTCTAGAAGCTGGAGGTACTAATATTAGTACTACTGCAGGTACTTATTTGATCACTTTAGATTTAAGTCATCCAAGAGCATATACTTATACTATGGTAAAACAATAATATATTTTGTTTCCCAAAAAGGGCTATCTTTTCGATAGCCCTTTTTTATAATTTTAAAGAATAAATATTATGAAAAAAACTATACTTTTAATACTGTTTTTCTTGTCAATTGGGGCTTTCGCCCAACAACAGACCGTTAGTTACAGCATTAGTCCAACTACCTTCGAAGAGTCGACAGCTATCACTATTACCGTTAATGGGAGTAGTATAAATGAAGCCACTTGGGGAGTAACTGGAAATGCTTTGTACTTATGGGCTTGGGCATTTGATTTAGACGATACAACGCAAAAAGGAACACCTCTGAATGGTTCATGGACTGCATCAGATGAGGCGAGTAAATTCACTTATAACCCAGGGCCTGATACCTATACAAAAACGATAACACCCACCGCGTACTATAATACAACTAGTATTGGGAAAATAGGGTTTTTGATAAAAGCCAAAGATGGTACTGGAGATAAAAAATCACAAGATATTCTGGCTGAGGTGGGAAGTTTTCAGGTTACTTTAACTTCGCCTTCGCAAAATAGCTCTACTATTATTACTTCTGGCGCAAGCTTGAATATTGTTGCAACAAATACAGGTGGTAATGCCAGTTACAACTTAAAGTCAAATGGCGCTAGTATTAATACAAACTCAGCAACAGCAAATTATAGTTATAACCATACTAATATCACTTCTAATCAAAATTATGAACTTGAAGTGACGCAAGGTTCAACTACTCTTGTTAAGAAGTTTACTGTTATTGTAAACCCTGGTGCAGTATCTGGAACTATGCTGCCGGGTTTACTAGACGGAATCAATTATAACACTGCAGATGCTACCAAAGCTACTTTGGTACTGGATGCGCCGTTAAAGGATTTTATATATGTTGCGGGAAGTTTTAATAACTGGCAACCTACTAATGCTTATTCGATGAAAAAAGATCCTATATCTGGGAAATTTTGGTTGGAGCTTACTGGTCTAACATCGGGGGTAAATTATACGTATCAGTATTGGGTAGGAGAAACAACTCCCATTGCTAATTCACCTGCATTGGTAAAAACAGCAGACCCTTATTCAACTTTGGTTTTGTCACCTTACGATGATGGCGGTATTCCCGCTACAAGTTATCCTAATATGCCTGTCTATCCAGTAGGGCAAGAAAGAGAAGTGACGGTTTTACAAACAGGTCAAGCGCCTTATGCGTGGAGTACTGCAACAACAAATTTCGTGAAGCCAGAGAAGGAAAAACTAGTAGTTTATGAACTTTTAGTAAGAGATTTTGATGCTGGTAGAAATTATCAAAGTATAATTGATAGAATCGATTATTTTAAGAATTTAAAGATAAACGCGATTGAGTTATTGCCAGTAATGGAATTTGAAGGAAATGAAAGCTGGGGGTATAATACCTCATTTCATATGGCTTTAGATAAATTTTACGGGAGTTCAAGCAAGCTTAAAGAAATGATTGATGTTTGCCATCAAAATGGAATTGCGGTAATTCTTGATGTTGCTTTGAATCATGCTTTTGGGCGAAACCCGATGGTTAGAATGTGGATGAACGATCCTGACGGTGACGGCTGGGGATCGCCAACAGTTGAAAGCCCTTATTTCAATACTGAGGCTAAACATAGTTATAATGTGGGTGAAGATTTTAATCATCAGTTGCCAGGAACACAGAATTATGTGAAACGAGTTATAAAACAATGGATTCAAGAATATAAAATAGATGGTTTCCGTTGGGATTTAACTAAAGGTTTTACACAAAATTGTCCTTCAAGCGTTGCAGGTGGTCAAGATAATTGTACCAATGCGTTCCAACAAGATAGAGTAGACGTTTTGAAAATGTATGCTGACTATTCTTGGAGTTTGGACCCAACGCACTATATTATTTTTGAACATTTAGGAGGTAATACGGAGGAACAACAATGGGCAAATTATAAAATTGCTGAATCTCCGAGTAAAGGAATCATGATGTGGGGTAAAATGACTGATAATTATAATGAATTATCTATGGGTTACCCTGGGAATATTTCCGGAATGACAAGTGCCAGTCGCGGATTTACAGCTAATAGATTGATGGGATATGCTGAAAGCCATGATGAAGAGCGCCTAATGTATAAAAATTTGCAGTATGGAAATAGCGCAAACCCAGCGCATAATGTAAAAACATTAGATGTCGCCTTGTCAAGAATGTCAGCTATTGGTGCCGTATCTTTATTGGTTCCAGGACCAAAAATGATATACCATTTTGGAGAATTAGGCTGGGACACCTCTATATTTAGTTGTAATAATGGGACGGTAAATACGCCTAATGATGCTACTCCCGGAGATTGTAAGTTAGATACAAAACCGCAGCCACAATGGGTAAATAATTGGTTAGCTAACAACAGCAGAAACAAGATTTACACGGATTGGGCAAAGATGATTAGTTTGAAAACAACAGAGCCTGTTTTTATAGGTACTGCAACGATAAATAATAGTTCGTCCTTATCACAAACTATTAAAATCACAAACGCTACTCTGGCAAGCACGCAGCTTAAAGACGTTTTGGTACTTGCTAATTTTGATGTGACAGCTAGTGCCGTATCTACTGGTTTTCCATATACTGGTACTTGGTATAATTTAATGGATAATTCTACTATTAATGTAACAAATACTTCATCACCTATTAGTGTTGAGGCAGGTGGTTTTAGGATTTATGGAAACAAAGTAGCAAATTTGGCAATAGCAAATTATGAAGGCGAGACTGGGATATTTTTGTATCCAAATCCTGCTTCTAATTATTTTACTTTAAATACGAATACTACTAAAGTTCAGATTTTTTCAATGGCTGGGAAATTAGTAAAAAGTTTTGATGCGAGTCATTCTAAAGATACTCCATTTGCAATTAGTGATTTGAGTAAAGGACTTTATATTGTAAAGGCATTGAATGAAAACAATGAAATTCAAGTGATGAAATTCATAAAAAAATAGTGTTTAGTTTGATTTCTGAAAAAGCTGCCTCAAAAGGCAGCTTTTTTTATACAAAAAAACTGCTCCATAAATGAAGCAGTTTCTCAACAAATTAAAACTAATAAAAAATTTAAATTTTACCGTTCTTTATTTCTTCCACAATTTCTGGATTCAATAAAGTGGAGGTGTCTCCAAAGTTAGAATAATCACCTTCCGCTATTTTGCGCAATATTCTACGCATAATTTTACCCGAACGTGTTTTTGGTAAACCAGATACAAATTGAATTTTATCCAGCTTGGCAATTGGCCCAATTTGGTTTGAAACTTGTTGGTTGATTTCCTTACTTAGATTTTCTCTGTCACGATATTCTCCTGTTTCTTTTAGAATCACAAAACCATATAATGCATTTCCTTTTACGTCATGAGGGAAACCTACAATGGCGCTTTCAGCAACTGCTGGATGCTCGTTGATGGCATCTTCAATAGGAGCGGTTCCTAGATTGTGACCGGAAACGATAACAACATCATCTACACGACCTGTAATTCTGTAATAGCCTACTTCGTCACGTAAGGCACCGTCGCCAGTGAAATATTTGCCTGGAAAGGCAGTAAAATAGGTTTCTTTATATCTTTTATGGTCACCCCAGATGGTTCTAGCAATTCCTGGCCATGGATGTTTAATACATAAACTACCTACTACTTGATTGCCTTCTATTTCATTTCTTTTTTCATCCATTAATACAGGTTGGATTCCTGGTAAAGGTAACGTAGCATAAGTTGGTTTAGTAGGAGTAACAAAAGGAATAGGAGAAATCATAATACCTCCTGTTTCTGTTTGCCACCAAGTATCTACTACGGGGCATCTTTTATCGCCCACGTGGTCATTGTACCAATGCCAAGCTTCTTCATTTATAGGTTCTCCCACGGAGCCGATTACTTTTAAAGTATCTAATTGGTATTTTTGTACGAAATCTAAACTCTCTTTTGCCAAAGCACGAATAGCAGTTGGCGCAGTATAGAACTGTGTTACTTTGTGTTTAACAATAACTTCCCAAAAACGACTATAATCTGGATAAGAAGGAACTCCTTCAAAAATTACTGTTGTAGCTCCGTTCAATAAAGGACCGTACAAAATATAGGAATGTCCAGTTATCCAGCCAATATCTGCAGTACACCAGAATATATCGTTGTCTTCATAGTTGAATACATTTTTAAAAGTATAGGCGGAGTAAACCATATATCCTGCTGTGGTATGTACCATTCCCTTTGGTTTTCCGGTTGAACCAGAAGTGTATAGAATAAACAATGGATCTTCGGCATCCATGATTTCGGCAGCATTATTGTCTGAAGCTGCATCTATAAGTGGCTGTAACCATTGGTCACGTCCTTCTTGCATGTTTATAGTGCTGTTGGTTCTTTTTACCACCAATACGTTAGAAACACAAGGCGTATTTACTAATGCTTCATCGATAATTCCTTTCAAATCAATCGTTTTGTTCCCGCGATATCCACCATCTGAAGTGATCACCATTTTACAATCGCTGTCATTTATTCTAGTAGCCACTGCTGATGCTGAAAACCCAGCAAAAACAACAGAATGGATGGCTCCAATTCTAGCACAGGCCAAAGTAGTAATAGCCAGTTCAGGAATCATTGGTAAATAAATACAAACGCGATCTCCTTTTTCTATTCCTTGTTCGCGCAATACGTTTGCCATTTTACAAACACGTTGGTGCAATTCAGTATAGGAAATATGCAATGCTTCTTCACTTGGGTCATTTGGTTCGAAAATGATTGCAGTTTTGTCTCCTTTTTTAGCAAGATGTCTGTCAATACAGTTTTTGGTGATGTTTACTTTGGCATCGACAAACCATTTTATTTCGGCTTCAGCCATATTAAAATCAACCACTTTATCCCATTCTTGGTACCAGGTGAAGTTTTCGGAAGCAATTTTGTCCCAGAATTTTCTTGGCTCACGGACTGATTTTTTATATTCTTTAAAGTATTCTTCTAGATTGTTAATTTTATAGCGACTCATAATCTGTTGGGTATATTTAGTTAGTTAGTGTGTTGTTTTTGTTAAAAGTGCCGATTTCATATTTTTGTAAGACCTCGGTGATTTCATCGATAATGGCTTCGTCATCGATTGTTGACGGGACTTGAAACTGGTCTCCATCTGCAATGCTTCGCATCAGTTTTCGTAGGATTTTACCAGAACGTGTTTTCGGTAATCGATTTACGATAACCACGTTTCTCAAGGAGGCAACAGCCCCTATTTGCTGGCGCACAATCTTGATAATTTCATGTTCTAGTTGAAAATGTTCTGTATCGTCGTATAATTTAGTTACTACTAATGCTAAAGGTATTTGTCCTTTTAGGGCATCGTTAATTCCAATAACGGCGCATTCTGCTACCGATGGATGTGAGGCGACTACTTCTTCCATTTCGGCTGTTGAAAGACGATGTCCCGCAACATTGATAACATCATCGACTCTTCCGGTGATATAAATGTAATCGTCTTCATCTTTATAACCTGCATCACCAGAGAAATAATAGCCAGGAAACTGTTCTAAATAGCCTGCCTTAAATCTGGGGCTGTCATTCCATAAATCAAGTAGTGTTCCAGGAGGTAATGGGAGTTTTACCACTACATATCCTTGCTGATTTGCTTGCACTTCATTTCCTTCTTCATCAAATATTTTAATGTCATAGCCACAAACTGCTTTACCAACGGAGCCGGGTTTTATAGCTAAAGGCTCAACTCCTATCATATTCGCTATCATGGGCCATCCTGATTCAGTTTGCCACCAATGGTCAATTGCCGGAACAGGAATATGTTGGTTATACCATTCTAGTGTGGGAACATCACAACGTTCTCCAGCCAGAAATTGTGTTTTCAAAGAACTCAAATCATATTTTTTTATGAAATCTCCATTTGGATCTTCTTTTTTGATGGCACGAATGGCTGTTGGTGCGGTAAACATTGCATTAACTTTATGCTCGTCAATAATTCTCCAGAAAGTACTGGCATCTGGCGTTTTTATTGGTTTTCCTTCAAAAATAATAGTGCTGTTTCTATTGATTAAAGGCCCGTAAACGATAAAGCTATGACCTACAACCCAACCCACATCTGATGCTGCCCAAAAAACTTCAGCTTCCTTTATGTTGTAGATTTTTTGCATCGAAAATTTCAATGCGACTGCGCAGCCACCTGTGTCACGAACCACTCCTTTTGGCTTTCCGGTTGTTCCTGAAGTATACAGAATGTACAATGGATGTGTAGCACTAACAGGGACACATGGCGTTTCTTCAGATCCATAAATTAAAGCATCATAATCCACATCATATTTCTTAAATGGAACTCGGGCTCCTAATTTTCGGTTGAATACGATTACTTTTTTTGGTCTGTGGGTAGCCAGTTCAATCGCCTCGTCTACCAATGGTTTGTAGGTGATTAATCGGTCCACTTCTATTCCAGAGGAGGCAGTTATTATTAATCTAGGTTTACAATCATCTATTCTGATGGCTAATTCATGTGGTGCGAAACCACCAAAAACTACTGAATGGGTTACGCCAATTCTGGCACAGGCCAACATTGCAAATGCAGCTTGAGGAATCATTGGCATGTAAATTATGGCAGTGTGTCCTTTCTTTAATCCTAAAGACTGCATTCCTCCAGCGAGTTTTGCCACTTCAGTTTTTACTTCAGAAAAAGTGTATTTTTTTATGGTTTGGGTCACTGGCGAATCATAGATAATCGCCACTTGATCGCCGTAGCCATCTTGAATGTGTTTGTCAAGTGCGAGGTAGCACACATTTAATTCGCCGTCCTTATACCATAATGGGTAGCCGTTCTCATCTTCGGATAAGATGATTTCGGGTTTATTGTACCATTCTATGGTGTTTGCTTGCTCTTTCCAGAAATTTTCAGGTTGAGTAATGCTTTTTGCGTAATAATCATTGTAATTCATAATAGTAATATCTTAATTATTGAATTAATTCCTGTACTTGTTCTACTAGTTTTTTTATCGAAAAGGGTTTTGTTACATAGAGATTTGCTCCCAATGAGAGTCCTTTTTCAATGTCCTTCTCCTTGTTCTTTGCCGATAGGAAAATGACTTTGCAATGTTGCAATCGTTCGTCTTTTTTTATTTCTTCTAATGTGGCAAAACCGTCGACCATAGGCATCATGACATCAAGGATGATTACGTCTGGTAATTGTTTATTTAGAATGTCTAATGCTTCTTGTCCGTCACGTGCTATGAAAACTTCAAAATTATTTTTTTTGAATGTATATTCTAGCGACATTACAATGTTGGGTTCGTCATCTACAATTAAAATTTTTTTCATTATTTATTGTTTTTCGGGGGTATTGTAATTGGGTAAAGTAAAAATAAATGTGGCTCCGTTTGTATGGTCGCTTTCGACCCAGATATTTCCTTTATGATGCTCTATAATTTGTTTACAAATGGCAAGTCCTAAACCGCTTCCTACAGGTTTTTTTACATTTTGATTTCGAGACTGATAGAACTTATCAAAAATGGGTTCAAACTCTTCTACTTTTATTCCTTTGCCATTATTATGGATGAGTACAGCTATGTCTTTGTTATTCTCCGTTACCGTAATTGTAATTTCCCCATCTTTTGTAGGGCAGAATTTTATGGCATTTGACAGTAAATTATGAACGACCTGAATGATTCTTTCCTCATCATAAAAGGCTTTTATTTCTTCTGAAGCTTCATTAAATATAATAGCAATGTTTTTGTTATTTATTAATTGTATTACTGAATCGATTGTGTTTTTTATGGTTTTTGAAATATTGTTTTTTGAAAGATAAATTTTGTGTTTACCTGTTTCAAATTTTTCTAAATCTAGAATTTTATCAATCAGACGATTCAGGCGATCTGATTCTGATATAATACTTTTTAGAAATTGTTTCCTTAATTCATTTGGGAGCTCATCATCGTCATCATGTAGGATTTCAGTTGCCGCACGTATCGCAGTAATGGGTGTCCTAAGTTCATGTGTAACGGTGTCCAGAAATTCATCTTTTTGAATATCTTTTTTGATTAATTCCCGATTTGCGTGTTTTAGCTGATCTGATATTTTCTTTAACTCATTCGAAGTATCGGTCAGTTTTTTGTTGATGATAATATTTTCTTTAGATTCCTCTAGAATACGCAATACTTCGGGAAGGCTAATTTTGTCTTCTTTAATGACACTTGAAATTAAAATTTTGGCGGAAGCCGTACCAATATGACCAGTCAAGAGATTCTCTGCAAATTTTATAAATCGGGCATCTGCAGTGGTGATGTTTTTATCGATATTGTATTTCAAGTTAAAAATTTTCAAGGCGCGTTTTGTTCGATCCTCACCTAAGAAACGTTGCAACACTTTTTTAATATCAGAGATGTACGCGGTTCCTTTCCATACAAAAGCATTCTCGTGATTCGTAATGTATTTGTCGATATCTACAAACATTTCGGCATAGTTGCGCTCTCTGTAATTCCCTTTGAAACTCACTGAAACAGCTAGGTAGCTCATGGTGTTTAGCAGCATACTCCAAAAAAAAGCATTCTGTATAGGTTCTAAATAATCCAGTCCAAAAAGATGGAATGGTTTTAATAGTTCAATTGCCCATGGTCCTTTTTGAAGGAACGCACTAGAAGAGGAGGTGATTCCGATTGCATAGGGGAGCAATAAGGTATAAAAACAGACAAGGAAACCAAGAACGATTCCTGTTATAGCGCCTTTTTTAGAGCCTCTTTTCCAAAATAGAGCACCAAAAAAAGCGGGTGCCAATTGTGCAATAACTACAAATGAAACTAAACCTATAGAAACTAATGAGTAATCTAAAACAAAAAATCTATAGATGAAATAGGCTAGAATGATCAATGAAAAAATAGCTATTTTTCTAGAGTTTAAGATTCTTTTGTTGTTTTTTTCTTGCGAAGTATTTTCTAATGAACCTACAAATCCATAAGGAATCAGTAAGTTGTTACTTAGCATAGTGGATAAGGAAATGGACGAAACAATAATCATTGAAATAGCTGCCGAAAAGCCACCTAGAAATACTAAAACGGTTAACGTATTATTGTTGAAAAACTGTGGAATCAATAGCGAATAAGTATCTGCATTTAAACCTTGTCCTTCAAAAAGAATGTTGCCGCCCCAAGCAATAGGGAAAACGAAAATATTGAAAAGTAATAAATACAATGGGAAAAGCCATATCGCTGTTCTAATGTGTGTTTCCTTATTGTTCTCAACAATTGCGGTGTGAAATTGTCGTGGCAAAAGAAAGATAGCAAACATGGATAAAACACAAAGAAAAAACCAATTGATACCTTCGGATAATCCCCCAATAGTATTTTTTTTGTCAAAGCTGTCAAGTAGTGCTGCTTTAGCGTAGATGTCATCAAAGCCATCAAACACAAAGTAAGTTACATAAATACCAATGATTAAAAAGAAGACTAATTTTAAGATAGATTCCATCGCAACTGCGGTAACAATTCCTCGTCTTTTCTCGGAAGCATCTACATATTTTGTTCCGTAATAGGATGCAAATAAAGCTAATGCGATACAAACATAAGTAGTGGTATCACTAAAGGTATTGGAACTCGACTGTGTGTTGGTTACAATGTTAAAAGTATCGGAAATGGACTTTAGTTGTAGTGCAATATAGGGTAAAACTCCAAAAACACATATTAAGGTTACTAGTGCTCCTAGAAACCTGCTATTACCATAACGTAAAGAAATAAAATCGGCAATACTAGATATTTTATTGACTCTTGAAATGCGTATAATTCTCTTAAGGATAATCATCCAAGTTGGAATGATGATGATTGGGCCTAGATAGATAGGAAGGTAACTTAAACCTGATTGTGCAGCAACACCAATACTTCCATAATAAGTCCATGCAGTACAGTAGACCGCTAAGGAAAAAGAATAGATATAAGGGTTCGTAGTCCATTTAGAATTACTCCTTTTTTCTGCCCAATGCGCTATGTAAAAGAGAATAGATACATAGAGGGCTAAAATCAATAAGAGACCAATACTACTCATAATATTTTTTTATGATTATGTACGATATCGCTATAGAGAACAACCATGCCGAAAAGATATACACGTAGATTATTGGGAACCCAAAAAGAGATTTTGAATTATCAAATAATAGCAATAGCGGAATATTCAATGCTAATACTAAAAGCATTGAGAGGATAACCAACTTTTGTTCGTGTCTTTTTTTCATGGTGTTAAATAATACAATCTCTACAAACAAATGTAGAGATTGTATAGTTTAAAAATAATTTTTATAAGCTATTTAATATTTTCTAGTGTGTTGCTTCGCCAGCACCAGAAGGAATTCTAATGTGCTCTACAATATCTTGAACATCTTGTGGAGGTGCAGGTGTAAAACTTTTAACTGTAAATGCTACAACAAAGTTTACAATCATTGCAATGGTTCCAAAGCCTTCAGGGGAAATTCCAAACCACCAGCTTTCTTTTAAACCAGCAACGGCATCTTGTCCACCATCAAAAAGACCAAATTTGAATTTCAACATGTAGAAAAGCATCAATAAAAGTCCGATAACCATACCTGATATAGCTCCTTCTTTATTCATTTTCTTATCAAAAATTCCAAGGATAATCGCAGGGAAAAGAGATGCAGCGGCTAATCCAAAAGCGAGCGCCACAACTGCGGCGACAAAACCTGGAGGATTGATACCAAAATAACCTGCAATAACTACTGCAACTGCTGCAGCTCCACGGGCAGCCCAAAGTTCTCCTTTTTCGGAAATATTTGGGTTGATCATTTTTTTGATAATATCATGAGATACAGAAGCTGAAATTACTAGTAATAAACCAGCAGCAGTAGATAAGGCAGCAGCTAATGCTCCAGCTGCAACTAATGCAATAACCCAGTTCGGTAAGTTAGCAATTTCAGGATTAGCAAGTACCATGATGTCTTTATCAATAATCAACTCACTACCTTTATTTCCTTTTGCTTCTTCAGCTGCTAAAAAAGTGGCATCTTTAGAGGCGTCATTATAATATTGAATTTTACCATCTCCGTTTTTATCTTCGAATGTTAATAAGCCGGTTTTCTCCCATTTAGTAAACCAAGCTGGCATTGAAGTATAGTCTTTTCCGTTAACAGTTTCAATTAAGTTTGTTTTTGCAAACACAGCAATTGCTGGTGCAGTAGTATATAATATTGCAATTAAAATCAATGCATATCCAGCTGATTTTCTAGCGTCTTTTACTCTTTTAACGGTAAAGAAACGAACAATAACGTGAGGTAGTCCTGCAGTACCAACCATTAAGGCTAATGTGATTGCAAATACATCTATCATTGATTTTGTTCCATCAGTATATACTGCAAATCCAAGATCTGTAGAAAGACCGTTTAATTTGTCAAGTAAATAAGTGTCAGTACCCAAAACTGTTCCCCCCATTCCTAATTGTGGAACTGGGTTTCCTGTCATTTGTATAGAAATAAAGATAGCAGGAACCATGAAGGCAAATATTAAGACACAATATTGTGCTACTTGGGTATATGTGATCCCTTTCATTCCTCCTAGAGTGGCATAAAACAAAACGATTACCATTCCTATGATAACTCCAGTGTTAATGTCAACTTCTAAAAATTTAGAAAATACGAGACCTACACCACGCATTTGTCCGGCTACGTAGGTAAAAGAAACGACTAGCGCACAAACGACAGCAACGGTTCTAGCACTATTAGAATAGTAACGTTCTCCAATGAAATCCGGCACAGTAAATTTCCCGAATTTTCTTAGATAAGGCGCAAGTAAAAGGGCAAGTAATACATATCCACCCGTCCAGCCCATCAAATAAACGGCCCCGTCATATCCATCAAAAGAGATGATTCCGGCCATAGATATAAAGGAAGCGGCACTCATCCAGTCAGCGGCTGTAGCCATACCATTTGCTAATGGTGAAATTTCTCCACCGGCAACATAAAATTCTTTAGTCGATGTAGCACGCGACCAGATTGCAATTCCAATATAGAGGGCAAATGTTACCCCAACAAGTATATAGGTCCAAGTTTGTAAATCCATGATGTTTTATTTTTTTATAGTTTTTAAATTATTCGTCGTAGCCGTATTTTTTGTCTAGTTTGTTCATTAAATGAACATAAACAAATATTAGTATGACAAATACATAAATTGAACCTTGTTGTGCGAACCAGAAACCAAGTGGGAAGCCACCTAATTTAAAGGAATCTAATGCTTGTTTGAAAAGGATTCCTGCCCCGTAGGAAACAGCAAACCAAATGCTTAATAAGATCAGAAGGTATTTTAGGTTTTCCTTCCAATACGCAGTTGCGTTGTCTTGTTTATCGCTCATGATAGTTGTGATTAAAAAGTTAATAGATTTATAGGTAAATCATTGCTTGCAGCGTAATTGTATTTACAGCTTTGTTTGTACCATATTTTAAAGTTTGGTATTCTAAAGTTAGTTTAGAATTATGACCGCTAAAAAATGCATTAGCACCAATGCCTACTTGAGAAGCATTGTCGTTTATAGCATCTATTTGTCTTTGGTCATAAGACGCATACGGTTGAAAGCGAGTTTTAGATTTTCCAGGCAGAACGTAACCTAGGTGTGCATGAACCATTGATCCTGTTTCATAAGTTGTCCCTAGTCTGTAGTCTTTTCCGTAATCATTGTTTTGATATAAGGCATATGCTGTAAGAGCAGCGCCTTGAGTTCCTACTGGGACATCATAAAAAGCATCAAGTCCGAAAATAGTAACGTTTTCTCCGCTTAAATTTCCAGCTGCATCAGCAATTACAGAGCCATTAGGATGTGAAAAGAAACCAGCTCCTATGTTGAATACTTTTTTTGTTCCTAAATAAGTACCTACTTTATAAGGTAAGAAGTTACTTTCAGAATCTAAAAAGGCATATTCAAAATATCCAGCATATGTTCTTCCTGCTTCTTTTGAACCTAATAATCTTTTACCAGTATAAGTTGCTGGACCGTTGTTTGTAGGTACTGTAGTGGCTTGTAAATTTGTTGTAGCGGCACCATTCATCGAAACGCGATATTGAAATTTCCCAAAAGCTCCTTTGGCGTATACCCCAATATGTCTGGCAAATTGATCAGACAAACCTAAAGTAGCCCAAGCTTGTCTTTGGTTGTCTAAGGTCATCATGTTTAATGTACTTTGGTTGTTCAAACGAGAGATTCCGTTCCAGTAATGTAACCCACCTCCAATAGCATTGTCTTTTCCAAGGCTGTATTGAGCCCAAACATCATGCATGAATAATTGTGAGCCATCACCTTTTCCTGTTGGACTCATTGAATCTGCGTTTAGACTGTTAAGTCCAAAATGAGTTACGATTAAAAAGTCTTTGTTAATTTGCGCGTACATAAGTACACGTGCTCTTCTTACGCTGAAATCTAAATCAGCTTGTTGATTACCATTTCCGTCAAGTGGACGGTCTGAATTGTATTGTCCCCAAATTTGCGCCCAAGATATCACTCTAAGATACTTTGAGCCATCCTCATTAAGGTTAAATTTCATTCCGGCTCCATAATCAGGAGAGCCTTGTGAAAAGCCTTTTAAGGATAGAAGCAGGACTGCTGCAATCAAATAAACTTTTTTCATAATTAATTATTAGTTTGGTTAAGTGAAATGGTTAGTTTCTAGACCGCCAAAGTCTAATTTTTTGTTAAGAAAAAAAAGTAAGGTATATATTTGTGTAAAAAGCTATAGTTAATCTTTGAAACGTTCCCATTTTATAAGCATAAACTTATCCCCTAACTCGGTTATTATCATTCCTGCTCCTGATAGTAAATCTTTGTTTTTGATGTATTCTACTAGTTCTAAGTGATTAAAAATCTTGTAAGTAGGGTGGTAGTTAGCGTGAGAAGGTTTTTTTATATTAAAAGACTTTACCCAGTTACTGACGGTAACATGGGATACCCCAATAATACGCTCGATTTCGCGATAACTCAATCCTTCGAGGTACAGCTGTAATGCTTTGGTTACATAGTAATCATCTATCTTTTTTCCGATTTTATTAACAGTAAAAAAATAATTGCATTTTTTACATAGATACCTTTGTTTATTGTTGATTACACCGCTTTTTATGATGTGAGTTCCTTGGCATTTCGGACAGGCTAAAAGCTCCATATATATAAAATTTGCATAAATATAGTAAATTAGCAATTATAGTAAACGAATAATGTAAATAAAATGGGTTTAATTTATAGGAAGTTTATTTATGACAGTGATTTGTTGAGGTTTTATCGGTTTTAACCGGTATTTGTTCTTAGTTTTCCCGGAGTTTAATTAGTCTATAGTTAGAACCTTGTCTATTTTATGTAATTTTAGATATCAATAAATAGTTTATGAAAAATTCAATAGCAGAACGAGTAGCCGATTTTTTACAAAAACACCCTCCCTTTTTGAGTCTTAGTATGCCTGATTTGATTGCCATCTCTAGAGAATCTCAAGTTGTTTATTTGGAGAAAAATCAGGTGCTTTTTAATGTGAATGACGAGCCTCATTCTTTTTTTTATATTGTTAAAGACGGAGCAGTGGGCTTGTCGATTTCTTATGACGAAAAAGAAATTCTAATCGACAAATGTGATGAAGGCGATATTCTAGGGTTGCGTCCTTTCTTTGCTAAGGATAATTATTTGATGGATGCCATGGCTCGGGAAGAAAGTCTGCTTTATGCTATTCCAATTGCTGTTTTTAAAACGTATGTTTTTCAGAATGCAAAAGTTTCTGAGTTTTTATTAGAAAGTTTCGCGTCTAATACACGAAATCCCTACGACAAAGAGAATAAGGGGAAACTGATTTCAGAAAATGTGATTTATAACGAACAGGATGCTATAATTCAGTATTTCAAACCCATTTCACATACTGAAAATCCTATCACGGCTAGCAGAAATGTAACCGTAAAAAGTATAGCTGAGATGATGGTGAAGTATAAAATAGGAAGTGTTGTTATTGAAGAGAATCGATTGCCAATCGGTATTATTACCGACAAAGATTTGCGTTCTAAAATTGCTACGGGAATGTTTGCTATCAACGATACCGCGGACCAAATTATGTCAACACCTGTAATTACCGTCCCTGCAAATCGATCTGTGGCTGAGGTCCAATTGCTTATGATGCAGCATAATATTGGGCATTTGTGTGTGACTTCAGATGGTGCGCCAACATCAGAAATTATAGGAATTATATCTGAACACGATGTTTTTACCGCTCAGGCTAATAACCCTGGAGTACTTGTGAAACAAACAAAACGTGCAAATACTGCTGTAGAACTTCAAGGGATTAGAGAGAATTTAACGCAGTTGATTCAGAATGCGTTGTATGAAAATATTCCTATTGGACATATTTGTCAGATTGTAGGGGAGATCAATACGGCTATTACAAAAAGAGCCATTGAATTGTCTATTTTAAAAATGAAGGAACAACCTCCCGCTCAATTTGCATGGTTGAATATAGGAAGCCAGGGAAGAAAAGAACAATTGTTATTGACAGATCAAGATAATGCCTTGGTTTTTGAAGATGTAGCCACAGAAAGATACGATGAGGTTAAAAAATACTTTATAGAATTAGCAGAAAATGTGACGAATGTATTAAATGTAGTAGGTTACGAATTTTGTCCCGCTGAAATGATGGCGAGTAATCCATTGTGGTGCAAGTCCGTAACAGAATGGAAGGAGCAGTACGGGACTTGGATTCACAGCCCGGGAGAGAAAGGGATTCTAATGTGCTCCATTTTTTTTGATTATGACTTTGTTTATGGTGATAAAGCGTTGGTTGATGTAATTACGGAGGCTATTTTTAAAAATGTAGATAATAATCAAATCTTCTTTGCTTACTTAGGAGGAGATGCTATGAAAAGCCCACCTCCATTAGGTTTCTTTAGGCAGTTTTTAGTAGAGAAAGATGGCGAATATAAAGATAGTTTTGATGTTAAAGGTCGCGGGCTAATGCCTTTAATTGATGCGGCCAGATTGTTGTGTTTGAATCAGAAAATTACCGGCACTAATAATACTCTGGTACGGTTTAAAGAATTGGCAGCTTTAGAGCCGCAAAACGCTGCGATTTATGAAGCTTGTTCGGAAGCATTCTCTGTATTGCAAAAGTTTAGAACCGAAGAAGGTTTCGCTAGTAACTCCAGTGGACGATATCTAGACTTAAATAAATTGTCAAAATTGGATAAGGTAAAGCTCAAAAATGCTTTTCAGCCCATACACGAGGTGCAGGAAATTCTCAAAACTCGATTCCAACTCACTTATTTTACTTAAATGAAGCTATTTAACTGGTTTAAAAAAGATAAAAAAGTCTATCCTGAATTTTGGCAATGCTATTTGTCCTGTTTTGATTCTAAAGCAAAAAATAATTTAGAACAACGGATTGTGGCTTTTGATACAGAAACTACAGGCTTGAATTATAGAACAGATGTAATTCTGTCGATTGGTGCTATCGGAATTTATGAAAATACTATTGGCGTAAGCGATTATTTAGAGTTGTTTTTGATTCAAGATATTTTTAAAAAAGAAACAGTGCCTATTCATGGAATTTTAAAAGAAGGGAAGGAAGAAAAAATAACAGAAACTGAAGCAGTGATACAATTTCTTGGCTTCATAAAGGATGCTGTACTTGTGGGTCATCATGTGAGTTTTGATGTTAAAATGATCAATGAGGCATTAAAACGGATGGGGCTGGGTAAACTTAAAAATAAAAGTATTGATAGTGATGCGATGTATCAAAAATTTAAAGGACTACAGGAAGATCAGCATACAAGTTTGGATGAACTCTGTGGAGTTTTTAAGATTCAAAGTAGTGACCGACACACGGCAATTGGGGACGCGTACATAACAGCATTGATTTTTTTACGACTTAAAAACAACTTGAAGTAGTATTGTTGTTTTGCAATTTAATATTTTATATTACTGATAATCAGATTATTTGATTATTATTTGGAGAATTTATTTTAAATTTGAATAACCTTATTCCACTCTTTAGTTAATGGTTGAAAGTGTCCGTATTCGGAGTTGTTTTTTTGATAACAATTTAAAATAGAAGCTATGAAAAAAGTAAATATTACTTGGATAGTATTGATGGCTTGCACAATGATGATAACACCTATTTTCGGGCAATCTCGTGCAAAGAAGAATAAAATTATTGCTGATAGCAAGATGGCAAAGATGGAGTTTATTAAAACTGATCCTCTTATGAAGGGGCTTTTTGATAAAGCCTATGGCTATGTTGTTTTTCCCAATGTGGGTAAGGCAGGATTTGGTATAGGAGGAGCGTCTGGTAATGGGGCGGTCTATGAACGCAATACCTTGATGGGAATGGCAAAGTTGTCGCAGCTGAGTATAGGATTTCAGGCAGGGGCGCAAGCGTATCGCGAAGTCATATTTTTTGAGACAGAAGCTGATATCGAACGATTTAAAAGCAGTCAATTGGAGTTTGCTGCTCAAGTTTCGGCAGTAGCTGTCACAGCAGGAGCTTCAGCAAATGTGAAGTATGCCGAAGGTGTTATGGTATTTACGATGCAAAAGGGTGGACTCATGTATGAGGCATCAGTAGGTGGGCAACAATTTAAGTTTAATAAATTGTAGCGTTGTGATACTTTTTGGACATTATACATTTGCAATTAGTGAAAATCTGATTGAATTTGCTAAACGCTTAACGAGTTAAAAGAAAAAAGGAGCTAGTAGCTCCTTTTTTGTGTCTTATAGTAATATTATAAAATAAAAAACCCGAATATTTCTATTCGGGTTTTAAAGTGGTACCTCCAGGGATCGAACCAGGGACACATGGATTTTCAGTCCATTGCTCTACCATCTGAGCTAAGGTACCATTTGGTTGCTTTTCGTAAGCTATAATGCTTGTTGATTGCGGGTGCAAAGATAGAATGTTTTTTAATATATCCAATACATTTTTTTGAAAAAATCAATTCGTATCTTCGCACAATCAAAATTCAAATTATGATTTTAACAGTTGACGTGGGGAATACAAGAATTAAAGCTGCTGTTTTTGAGGAGGATATCCTCTTGCAGCATTTTGTTTTTATGAAAGAAGAGCTCAAAGAAAATATTGAAAATATTTTAAAAAAATTTAAAAATACTTCTCATTTGGTTGTTGCGTCGGTTGGAAATGTAGAAAAACAGTCTTTTTTGGAGTTTAAAAAAGAGGTTGTAATTCATTTTATTTCTCATGATGATGTCTTCCCTTTTCTTAATGGGTATGAAACTCCAAAAACTTTGGGAATTGACAGGATGGTACTTGCTGCCGGAGCAACTTTGCAGTTTCCGAGGCAAAATAGGTTAGTCATCGATGCCGGGACATGTGTCACATTTGATTTTGTAAATGAGAATGATAAATATCTAGGAGGTGCAATCGCTCCCGGATTGCAGTTACGCTATAAATCATTGCATGATTTTACAGCCAGGTTGCCTTTGTTGTCATTACAAAGTCCTGAAGGTTTAGTAGGGAAGTCAACTTCGGAATCCATTCATTCTGGAGTTGTAAATGGTTTGGCATATGAGATTGACGGTTTCATAGATGAATATAGGGCTGTTTGTCCAAATTTTATAATAATTTTAACGGGAGGTGATGCAGAATTTTTGGCTAAACGATTAAAAAATACCATATTTGCCAATTCAAATTTTCTTTTAGAAAGTTTGAACCAAACATTTCAATATAAAATCAAAAATGATTAAAAAAATTATAATAAGCGCTTGTTTGCTTTTGTCGTTAGTTTCCTTTGCTCAAGAAGGTACTTCATCGCCTTATTCTTATTACGGAATTGGAGATGTTAGGTTTAAAGGAACAGTTGAAAACCGTTCTATGGCAGGCATAGCAGTCGAACAAGACAGTATTCATATCAACTTACAAAATCCTGCAAGTTTTGCTAATTTAAAGTTTACAACATTTGCACTTGGAGGTACTTATAATACTACTACAGTAAAATCAGATGCTAAGAGCGAAAAAGCAAGAAGAACAATGTTAGATTATCTTGCTGTTGGATTGCCTTTCGGTAAAGTAGGAGTTGGGTTTGGATTAATTCCTTATTCTTCTGTTGGATATAAGATAGAATCTATTACGGAAGATGCAAACACAAATAATAGACGTTATAATGGTTCAGGAGGATTGAATAAAGCTTTTCTTGGAGTAGGTTATAAAATAAATTCTAATTTTAGTATAGGAGCTGATGCTCAATATAATTTTGGAAAAATTGAAACGACTAGTTTAGAGTTTATAACTGGAGTTCCTGTTGGAACAAGCGAGAAAAACCGTGCTGATTTGTCAGGAGTAAACTTTGATATTGGAGCGATGTTTAAGGCTAAGCTAAATAATAAACTAAATGTGTATAGTAGTTTAAATTATACATTAGAAAATACTTTGACATCTAAAAACACAAGGAATATAGCTACTGTAGCTTATAATTCAGGGTTTGATTTGTCAGCCGTGGATATTTTAGCGGAGCAATCAAGTGTTGTAGAGTTGAAATTCCCAAGTAAGATCTCTTTAAGTGCTGGTATTGGAGAATCGCAAAAATGGTTAATTGGTGGAAAAGTGGCTTATTCAAAAACTGCAGCACAAGCTAATGAATATAATAATGCGAGCAATGTAGGTTACGGAAAATACGGAAGTGTAAGTTTAGGAGGGTATTATCTTCCTGACTATAACTCGTTTTCAAGTTATGCTAAAAGAATTGTTTATAGAGGAGGTTTGAAATATGAAAAAACAGGCCTGGTTGTTAATGGAGAATCTATAAATGATGTTGGACTTACATTAGGACTTGGGTTGCCTATTACGGGAACTATCTCTAATGTCAATATTGGATTTGAATTAGGGAAAAAAGGTACTACATCGGCGGGGTTGGTTCAGGAGAACTATGCTAACATTAGTATTGGATTTTCATTGAATGACAAGTGGTTCGTGCAAAGGAAATTCCAATAATAAAATCATTACAATACATTTCACTTTGTCTATATTGACGTATGAATTTATTCAAAACACATAGAATACTTAACCTAGTCACAGTTTTTGCTGTGACTCTGTTTTTTGGGTGTGAAAGTAATTTTAAAGAAGTTCAAAAAATCAATGTCACGGAATTTACGCCGAGTGGGGATGCTGATAAAGTGAATTTAAAATACACTGATTCTGGACTTATAAAAGTGGTCTTACTTAGTCCTAAAATGCTGGATTTTTCGACTGTTGATTTTCCTTTTACCGAATTTCCTAAAGGAATTGATGTTACATTATATGACGACAAAGGGAAGACCACCCGCGTGACATCAAATTATGCTATATCCTATAAAGTTACCGGTATAATTGATTTACAAGGAAAAGTAAAGATTGTTTCCGAAAAAGGACAAACGCTCGAAACAGAGCAATTGTACTATGATCAAAAAAATGAATGGTTTTTTACTGAAAAAAAGTTTAAATTTACAGATATCAAAGGATCTACTAACGGACAAGGAATAGATTTTTCCAAAGATTTTAAGATTGTCAATTCACAAAGATTAACGGGCGAATTTGAATCGGCTCAATAAACATCAAATAATAATACTATGGGTTACTTAAAATACACACCTTACATTTACCTTATTTTTGCTTTGTACTTCATTTATGAGGCTATTGTGAAATGGAGCGATCCGGAAGCTACGCCTTGGTTGAGTGTGATGATTGCTGGACTTGCAATTTTTATGTTTTTCTTCAGGAGAAAATATGCAAAGAAGATGCAGGACCGTAATGATCAATCCTAGTATATGGAAATTGGTGTTATAATATTATGTCTAATACTAAGTGCCTTTTTTTCTGGGATGGAAATTGCATTTATTTCTTCGAATAAAATATATTTAGAAATAGAGAAGAAACAAGATAATTTTCTTTCTAAAATTCTTACTAAACTTACCGAAAAGCCATCAAAATTCATAGCTGCTATGCTTATTGGGAACAATATTGCACTAGTGGTTTACGGTTTTTTTATGGGGGCTTTACTGATGCGTCAGATCGAGTCGTTAGGATATCATTTTTCGGATTTATTGAATTTACTTATCCAAACAGTGCTGTCTACGCTGATTGTTTTGATAACAGCAGAATTTTTACCAAAAGTATTTTTTCAAATTTATGCCAATGGTTTAATTAAGTTTTTTGCGCTGCCAGCCTATATGTTCTATGTCCTGTTCTATTTTATTTCTACTTTCTTAATTTGGGTTTCCGATTTTGTTCTAAAGAAATTTTTTAGAACAGATGGTGATCAGATACAACTTTATTTCAGTAAAGTAGAACTTGGAAATTACATTACGGAGCAAATGAGTAGTGTTGAAGATGATGATGAGGTAGATTCAGAAATACAAATGTTTCAGAATGCCTTAGAGTTCTCAGGTGTAAAGGCCAGAGATGTTATGAGCCCTAGAACGGAGCTTGTAGCTATCGATTTATTTGACACTATAGCGGAGCTGAAAGAATTGTTTATTGAAACAGGCTATTCTAAGGTAGTTGTCTATGAAAATTCACTAGATGATATTGTGGGTTACGTACACTCCTTTGATTTGTTTAAGAAACCAAAAAGTATTAAAGCTGTCGTTATTCCTGTCGAGTTTGTTCCTGAAACCATTTACATCAAAGATGTTATGAACTTGCTTACTAAAAAGCGAAAAAGTGTGGCGGTGGTGCTAGATGAGTATGGTGGGACTTCAGGTATAATTACTATTGAAGATATTGTAGAAGAGCTTTTTGGAGAGATTGAAGATGAGCATGATTCAGATGAAGAATTGATCGAAAAGGAAATGGGTGACGACACTTATATTTTTTCGGCTAGATTTGACGTCGAGTATTTGAATCAAACCTACAAGCTTAATATACCGGAGAGTGATTCATACGGTACTTTAGGTGGTTTTATAGTTGATTTTACTAATGATATACCGTTAAAAGGGGAGGTGATTACCATAGGAACCTATCATTTTATAATAGAAGAGGCTACAAACAAGAAGATTGAATTGGTCAAATTGACCGTAAAAGAGTGATTTTTTTTATAAAAGTATTTTTTTTGTAAAATAAAACGCTACTAGTATAATTATTAATTAGATAATTGTATTTTCGCAAACTGAATATAAAATTAACAACAATAAAAATGGCAGTTTTATCAAATATTAGACAACGTTCCGCTTTAATGATTGCAGTAATCGCATTTGCATTATTTGCATTTATCATTGGCGATTTATTCAACAGTGGTAGCTTTAACAGTACGTCAAAAGATGTAGGAAGTATCAATGGAAGTGATATTTCATTTGAAGATTTTAGAATTAAAGTAAGTAATGTTGAAAAGAGTAATCAAGGAATCACTTCTACAGCAGCAGCAAACAGAGTTTGGGACCAAGAGGTTTCTGTAGCTTTGTTAACTTCTGAATTTGATAAATTAGGTTTGAGAGTTGGTGAAAAACATTTATTAGCAGTTTTACAAGCTGATCCTAATATTGGAAAAAATCCAATGTTCTTAAATGCAGCAGGTATGTTTGATATCGCAAAATTCAAAGAATACTTCAAGTCAAATCCTGCGCAATCACAATTCTTGAAAGACAGAGAGAAAGATGCTGAGCTTAGTGCTAAATATCAAATTTATAATACTTTGATAAAATCAGCGGTTTATACTACTCAAAGCGAAGGAAAGTTGAAATATGAAATGGAAGCTAACAAAGTTAACTTTGCTTATGTTGCCGGTTTATATTCTACTATCAAAGACAGTGACGTAAAAGTGACTGACGCTGAGATATTGGATTACATGAAGAAAAACGAAAAGAAATTTAAAGCAGACGAATCTCGCGAAGTGGAGTATGTTTTAATCGCAGATAAAGCTTCTAAAGAAGATGAAGCTGAAGTAAAAGCAAAAATCACTGGTTTATTATCTGGAAGTGTTGTTTACAATCAAGCGACTTCTAAAAATGATACTGTGGCAGGATTTAGAGCTACTAAAAACACAGTTGAATTTGTAAATTCAAATTCAGATGTACCTTACGATTCTACTTATGTAGCTAAGAAAGATTTACCTGCTGTTGATGCAGATCAATTATTTAACCTTGCTCCAGGAGAAATTTATGGACCTTACGTTTTTGGAAACTACTACTGTGTTTCAAAATCTATGGGTAAAAAATTAGGAGTGAATGCAAAAGCAAGTCATATCTTAATTAGTTATGAAGGAACACAAGTTCCAAACAAAAAAGAACAAAGAACTAAAGAAGAAGCAAAAGCAAAAGCTGAAGCTATTTTAGCTCAAGTAAAAGCGAATCCAGATAGTTTCATGATGTTAGCTTTTTCTAGCTCAGATGATTCATCATCACAACAAGGTGGAGATTTAGGATATTTCAGTCAAAATCAAATGGTGAAACCATTTAATGACTTCGTTTTCAATAGTAGTATTGGTTCAATTGGTTTAGTTGAAACTGCTTTTGGATTCCATATTATCAAAGTAACTGATAAACAAGACGGAATTCGTTTAGCTACTGTAGCGTTAAAACTAGAAGCTTCAGAAGCTACTTCAGATAAAGCGTTTACACAAGCGACTAAGTTTGAAATGGATGCGACTGATAAAGATTTCAATACTGTTGCAAAAGGAATGGGGCTTTCAGTAGTTCCAGGAATTACAGTTCAGGCTATGGATGAAAACTTTGGACCATTAGGAGTACAAAGATCTATTGTAAGATGGGCTTTTGAAGATGATTCTAAAATAGGTACAGTAAAAAGATTTGAAGTAGCTAACGTTGGACACGTTATTGCAAGAGTTAAAGGTATCGATAATTCAGGTTTAGTATCTATTACACAAGTTAAACCTTATGTAGAGCCAATTCTTAAAAACAAGAAAAAAGCAGAATTAATCAAAGCTAAGATGACAGGAAGTTCTATAGACGCTATTGCTAAAGCGGCAGGTTCTACTGTGCTACAAGCAACTGATGTTACTATGGAAAACCCAATGTTAACTGGTGTTGGTCAAGAGCCGAAAGTTGTTGGAAATGCATTTGCCTTGGAAGCAAACAAGATGTCTGCACCAATTGAAGGGAATACTGGAGTATATGTTGTTAAAAATGTAAGTACAGTGAAGGCGCCAGCTTTAAAAGATTTTGCTCCTTATGTAGCTAAATTGAAAGCGCAGTCTGCTGGAGATGTAAACAGAGTTTTACCAGCGCTTAAAGATAATGCGACAATAGAAGACAATAGAAAACAATTTAATTACTAGTTGATTTAAAGTAATTATTAATTTCACAAAAAACCCGATACATTGTATCGGGTTTTTTTATGCTTGAATATTTTTTGAAGTGCTGCTTATTTCTTTCTTTCTTATCGATTCTAACTTAGGATCATTTCATTATATGGAATAATAGTATCAAACCCTTTTGAGCTAAAATAAGATGTTGGGTCTGACTCACTGATTGCCATAATAAAATCACCACCCCAAGCGCCCAGACTTTTTACTTCACCGTTAAAATCAGAAAACAGGGCTTCTTTAACTGTTGTCGTTTTTAAAACAATACTCATTTTATTCTCATGCTTTTCTATTGCTTGCGCAAAAGAGTGAAGGCTATTTGCGTGTAGAACTTCAAGTGTTATTTTATTGATTGCATCAATATTTGTATTTAGATTGTTGGTTTTATTCGTTTGGTAGTTAGCAATGGCTGTCTTGCTACTTTGTTTCTTATTTAGATAAACGAAATAAATATGCTGTGAGAAGTCTGGTTTGAAAGTAGTTTTCTCTACGATAGGTTTTCCTTTTTCAAGATGGAAGAGAATGGGGTTGTTGTTTTGGGCGCAGGCAATATCGTAACCGCTACCTCCAAAGCTGTTATTAAGTAATGTAAATGCATCGATTTGTAACCACTGTGCAATATTGTTTATTAAGGTGGAGGAGGTTCCTAGACCCCATTTTTTTGGAAAGCTTAGTTGGGTAATAATAATATATCCGGATTCGGCCTTTATAAAGCTGGGATTTAATACATAGCCTTCATGAAGAATAGATAGTAAAGTAGATTTTATAGTTTCGGGTTCTTGCAGCTCTGGATTGATGATTTCTGAAAACAAAATCGTGTCTTCAAACCAGATTTGGCCGTCAGAATCAAAACTTTTCCAATGAATTTTATGATTAGGGCTCTTTTCGACAGTTAAGTTCTGTCCGAATTTTGTAGGCAATGCAAAAGCTTTCGCACCGTCCAAAACCAGGTATTCTCCGGTAATCAAAAGTTTCCCGTTACTGTAAAATGTTTCTTTCATTTATGCTGAATTTATTGCAATATTCCTTTTTGTAGCCCCGATAGTAGCGGTATCCTTTACTTGATTTCTTTAATCAAGTAAAGATAGAGCGAATAGCGGGATTAGCTTCTAATTATTACTTCCTTAAATTGTCAATATAGTCAACAACGGCGCTGTGAGACACCGCATGGGTCTTAAAGTGTTTTTGAATTAGGATGCGCTCGTCATCATTTGCTTCAAACTGGTTCAAGATGTTGTTTAAATGCATTTTCATATGACCGTCTTGAATACCTGTTGTGGTCAAGGAACGTAACGCAGCAAAGTTTTGTGCTAAACCGGCAACGGCAACGACCTGCATTAATTCTTTGGCGGAAGGTTTTTTAAGCATTTCCAATGATAGCTTTACCAACGGGTGTAAAGTAGTTAGTCCGCCAACAGTTCCCAGTGCTAATGGTATTTCTAGCCAGAATGTGAATATGCCGTTTTCAATTTTTGCGTGGGATAAACTAGAGTACTGACCTGATTTTGCCGCATAAGCGTGTATTCCTGCTTCGACCGCACGAAAATCGTTACCTGTAGCAAGTACAACAGCGTCGACTCCGTTCATAATCCCTTTATTATGTGTTACGGCTCTAAAAGGTTCTACTTCGGCAATTTGAACTGCTTGTACGAAGCGTTCCGCAAAATCTTGTGGATTGAGAATGTGTTTTTCGGCTAATTCTTCTATAGGGCATGAAACCTCTGCGCGTACAATACAATTGGGTACGTAATTAGAGAGGATGCTCATAATTACGGTGATGTCTTTTTCTATTTGTGAAAACAGTTCGTAGATCTGCGTTTCTTCTTTTAATGTTTTTGCAAATTGCTCTAAACAAGAATTAATGAAATTAGCGCCCATGCTGTCTTTAGTTTCAAAAGTAGCGTGAAGTTGGTAGTAGTTGGGAAGCAGGTTGGTTTTGTCTTGTAAGACAATATCCAGAATTCCGCCCCCTCTTTTTTGCATGTTTTTTGTAATGCTTTCTGTGTCAGAAAAGAATTTTGCTTTGTTTTGAGCAAAAAATAATTCCAGTTTTGAAACATCGCCTTTATAAAGAAAGTGTACTTGACCTATTTTCTCCGTGTTGATTACTGTTGCTTTAAAACCACCTCTAGTAGACCAGAATTTTGCGGATTTAGAAGCTGCGGCGACAACAGAACTTTCTTCGATAGCCATTGGAATGGTGCTGTATTTTCCGTTAATTAGAAAATTAGGAGCCACGCCAAGGGGGATGTAGAAATTAGTGATGGTGTTTTCTATAAATTCATCGTGTAGTTTCTGTATTTTTTCATCTGAATTCCAATAATTTTTCAATAATGTAATGGCTTGTGAAGGAGTTGAAAAGTATTCCTTGGCAATCCAGTTTATTTTTTCTTCTTTGGATAATTTTGAAAATCCTGCAACGGGCTTATTCATTCTCAATAGATTATAGTGTAATTAGCTGCAAAGATACATTTTTAGTGGTTTTATAGGCATTAAATTATTGTCATTAAAGTGGACTCTTAAATATTGTTTTCAACATTTAACACATCAAATGTGATATAATTGTAATTTTTTCACTAAAATTGGGCTCATTTTTACATTTAAATTAATAGTATGAAGTATAAGCAGTTTTCGGTCTTATTTTTATTTTTGTGTTTCACGGTTTTCGGGCAACAAAAAATATCGGTTGAGCAAATATACGGTGGAGCCTTTCGTGCTCAAGGAATGGATGAGCTACAATCCATGAAGAATACAAATCAATATACAGTATTGAACTTAGATCGCTCTTCTAGAACGATGCAAATCGATTTGTATGATTATGCTACCCTGAAAAAAACGGCAACTTTAATAAATACAAATGATCATGCGGATATGCCGATGATCGATAGCTATACTTTTGATGCTAGTGAAAAAATGATTTTGATTGCCTGTAATTCAAATCAAATTTTCCGTCATTCTTTTACGGCAGATTACTATTTATACAATACTGCAACTAAAGAATTGACAAAACCATTTGATTTTCAAGTGCAGGAGCCGACTTTTTCTCCTGATGGAAAAAAGATTGCCTACGCTAAAGAAAACAATCTTTATGTATATGACTTGGCTTCAAAATCAACTACTCAAATTACAACTGATGGGAATAAAAATGCCGTGATAAATGGTATTACGGACTGGGTTTATGAAGAAGAATTTGCTTTTGTAAGAGCATTTGACTGGAGTAAAGACAGTAGAAAATTAGCCTATATTCGTTTTGACGAAAGTCAGGTTCCTGAATTCTCTATGTCTATGTTTCACAAAGATTTGTATCCTACAATTGAAACATTTAAATATCCAAAAGCAGGAGAGAAAAACTCTCTAGTTTCCTTACATGTATACGATGCTAATTCGAAAGCGACCAAAGAAATCAATTTGGGTAAGTACGATGATTTTTATATCGCGCGCATGCAGTGGACTAATGATTCCAATGTATTGTCAGCTCAGGTTTTAAACCGTCATCAAGATAATCTGGATTTATTATTTATTGATGGGACAACTGGAGCGACAAACGTAGTTTTGAACGAAAAAGATAAAGCTTATGTGGATGTTACAGATAATCTTACATTCTTAAACGATAACAGTTTTATCTGGACGAGTGAAAAAGACGGGTTTAATCATATCTACTTATACGACAAGAACGGAAAATTACGCAATCAAGTTACCAAAGGGAATTGGGAAGTAACTTCGTATTATGGATTTGACGAAAAGACAAATACTGTTTTTTATCAATCTACGGAGAATGGGTCTATTAACAGAGCAGTGTACAGAATTGCCCTTAATGGAAAAAGCAAATTGGCTTTGTCCAAAGAGTTAGGGACGAATGACGCTACTTTTAGTCCTAATTTCCAATATTATATTAACACGTTTTCTAGTGCTGCTCAACCAACGACTTATGCTTTAAATGAAGCTAAAACAGGAAAGCAAATAAAAGTCATTGAAGATAATGCTGCATTGGCAACAAAGTTAAAAGACTATAATTTACCTGCAAAAGAGTTTTTTGTTTTAAAAACGGAAAAAGGAAATGAATTGAATGCATGGATTATTAAACCGAAGGATTTTGATGCTTCAAAGAAATATCCGGTTTTTATGTATCAGTATTCAGGACCAGGTTCTCAGCAGGTAGCAAATCAATGGAATTCATCAAATGACTATTGGTTTATGATGCTTACGCAACAAGGGTATATCGTAGCTTGTGTGGATGGGCGAGGAACCGGTTTTAAAGGAGCTGACTTCAAGAAAGTGACTCAATTAGAATTAGGAAAGTACGAAGTGGAAGATCAAATCGACGCTGCAAAAGTGATTGGAAATTATTCGTTTGTAGATAAGTCCAGAATAGGCATATTTGGCTGGTCTTACGGCGGGTTTATGTCTTCAAACTGTCTTTTTAAAGGGAACGATACTTTTAAAATGGCAATTGCAGTAGCGCCGGTAACTAACTGGAGATTTTATGATAGTATTTACACAGAACGTTACATGCAGACTCCACAAGAAAATGCCAAAGGATATGATGATAATTCACCAATTAATTATGTAGACGGTTTGAAAGGGAAGTTTTTGTTAATTCACGGTAGTGGAGACGATAATGTTCATCTACAAAATTCAATGCAAATGATGGAGGCTTTAATTCAGGCAAATAAACAATTCGATTCGCAAATTTATCCAGATAAAAATCATGGGATTTATGGAGGGAATACGAGAATTCAATTGTACAATAAAATGACTAATTTTATTAAAGAGAATTTATAACATCATAGATGAGTAATAGAATTCCAACGTTAGAAGAAATTCAAAATTTTGAAGGCAAATACCCAAAGCAATTGTGGTATTTGTTTTTAGTTGAAATGTGGGAGCGTTTTTGTTTCTATGGAATGCGCGGGGTGCTTACCATTTTTATGGCAGATAAAATTTTGGGTCTGGCACTTTCCGATAAGGATGCGAATTTGAAGTATGGGGCAATTCAGGCTTTTGTCTACGCATTTACTTTTATTGGAGGAATCTTTGCCGATAAGATTTTAGGTTTTAAAAAGTCACTTCTTTTTGGTGCAACCGTAATGATTCTTGGAAATCTATTAATTGCATTCTCTCCCCAGGACTTTTTCTATTTAGGAATTACGCTTACAATTATTGGAACTGGTTTTTTCAAGCCAAATATTTCTTCAATGGTTGGTGATCTATACAAAGTGGACGACAGTCGCAGAGATGCTGGTTTTGGATTGTTTTATTCAGGAATTAATATTGGAGCATTATTAGGTGGAGCAGTTTGCGTGTATTTAGGTACAAGTCCTGATTACGGTTGGAGCTACGCTTTTTTATCGGCTGCAGTTGTTATGGTAATTGGTTTAGTTACTTTTATAGCTACGAAACATTCCTTGGGACCAATAGGGGATTCTCCGCTAGTGGATCTGGCGCCTTCTAAAAGAACAACCAAAGAAATCGCTGTTTATGTAGGTGCTTTAATCAGTATTCCACTTATTTTTATTATGATCAAAAACACCGATTATACTGATTATTTCATGTATGCCATCGGTCCATTGGCTATCCTGTATTTTCTTTATGAAACTTTTAAAGAGAAAGAGGAAGCTTCACGAAAGAAATTAATTGCTGCTTTTGTATTTATTCTTTTTTCTATCATCTTCTGGGCATTTTACGAACAAAGTGGTGGTTCTTTAGCGCTGTTTGCAAAAGATAACCTACATCATAACTTGTTGTTTTTCGAAATTAATCCTAATATTGTTAACAATACGTCGAACTCATTGTTTGTCATCATTTTTAGCCCAATAGTTGGATTGATTTGGTTGGCTATGGCAAAGAAGAAAATAGAGCCTAATACGGTAATAAAATTTGGTGTAGGGTTCTTATTTTTAGCTGCTGCTTTTTATGTGTTCTATTATACTAAGTTTTTTGCTGATGCAGAAGGTTTAACTTCTTTGAATGTTTTTACTCTGGCGTATTTAGTAATTACCTTTGGGGAACTATGCGTGTCGCCAATAGGATTGTCTATCATGACGAAATTGTCGCCAAAAAGATTATCAGGGATGATGATGGGGATGTGGTTTTTAGCAAGTGCTTACGGGCAGTACGCTGCAGGTCTACTTGGAGCAGGGATGTCATCACCGGATGAAAATGCTTCTTTAGTCACAAAGTTACAAGGATATACAGAAGGATATTATCAATTAGCAATATATGCTTTAATTGCGGGTTTACTACTAATTGTAGTTTCTCCGTTAATTAGAAAATTAATGCAGGAAGTCAAATAAATACTAATATTAATTAAATTTTATAATATGTCTACAACTACTTCAGACGCTCATTTAAACAAGAATCTTTTTGGACATCCAATTGGGTTATTTATATTATTTCTTACAGAAATGTGGGAGCGTTTTTCATATTATGGGATGAGAGCACTACTGGTTTTGTATATGACTTCATCAACATTAGGAGATGATGCAAGAGGAGCTGGTTTAGGATGGACAAGTCAAGAAGCTTTAGCATTATACGGATGGTATACCATGTTAGTATATATAATGTCAATTCCCGGAGGAATGATTGCGGATAAGTTATTAGGACAAAAGAAGGCCGTTCTTTTAGGAGCTATTGTGCTTTGTATAGGACATGGTGTTTTAGTATTGACAGATACCTGGGCATTTTATACTGGATTAGGATTGGTAATATTAGGGGTTGGTTTATTGAAACCTAATATTTCAACGATGGTCGGAGGATTGTATCCTAAAGGAGATATTAGACGAGATAAAGGATTTAGTATTTTCTATATTGGAATAAATACAGGATCGTTGTTAGCTACTATGGTGATTGGATTTGTAGTTGTAAAATGGGGATGGCATGCAGGTTTCGGTTTAGCTGGTATTGCGATGCTATTAGGACTTGTAGTTTATATCTGGGGACAAAAATACTTAACACATGTTGGTAATTTTGAAGCGCAAGAAGTAAATGAAGTGGATCAGTCTTCTTACGGGCGTCTTTTTGGAGATCTTCTTAAATCTAAAAATCAATTATTATTTACTGCGATACTTTTTGCTCTATCCTTATTTGGATGGTATAGTTTAGGTTGGGCTTTTGGTTTACTGTTTATGTTTCTTACAGTAATCGTAGCTTTAATGATGATGATTTATAAGGAATTGTCATCGCAACAAGACAAGGATCGTTTTGTGGTTTTGTTATTGTCTTTCATTATGGTTATTATTTTCTGGGGTGCTTTTGAGCAAGCTGGAGGTTTAATGAATTTATATACGGATACTAAAACAGACAGAATGCTATTGGGTTGGGAAATACCTACAGTTATGTTTCAAAGTTTAAATGCAGGATTTATTATACTTTTTGCAACTGTTGTAGCCGGATTTTGGGCAAAAAGAAAGTTGAAAGGGAAAGAAGCTTCTTCTATTTTTAAAATGGCGATGGGTATTATTATCATGGGTTTCGGATTTTTATTTATGGTTTTTGCAGCTATGGAATTTGAGAAATCAGGCTCTTCAAGTATGATATGGTTAGTTTTGGCTTATTTGTTTCATACTATTGGTGAACTTTGTATTTCGCCTGTGGCATTGTCATTTATCACAAAATTATCTCCGGTTAAATATGCTTCTTTAATGATGGGAGTTTATTTTGCAGCAACGGGATTAGGGAATAAAGTAGCAGGTATTATTGGTGAGTCTGCCAGTGATCTTGGTGAGTACTCCGTGTTTTTGGGAATATTAATATTTACCCTTGTCATCGGTGCAGTATTTATGATGTTGCTAAAACCATTAAATCGTTTAACTCATGGTGCTGAGGATAACGAAAAATAATAGCTGAAAATAAATTCAATTTAATAATTAGATCATATGAGTCAAAATACGACCGACGAATTTTTTAAAAACCCTGTTCTTGGACATCCGGCAGGATTGTTCGTATTGTTTTTTACCGAAATGTGGGAGCGTTTTTCTTACTACGGAATGCGTGCCTTGCTCGTGTTGTTTTTAACATCTTCGCTTGCAAAAGGCGGATGGGCATGGAGTATTGAAGATGCAATGGCATTATATGGAACGTATACTATGTCTGTATATTTCACTCCGGTAATTGGAGGGTTTTTAGCAGATCGTTATTTAGGGTATCGTTGGGCAGTTGTTTTAGGTGCATTAGCGATGACTTTGGGACATGCGTCGATGGCAGTGGAAACTCCTTTGTTTTTATATATTGGAATCGGATTTCTTATTATTGGTAATGGGTTATTTAAACCTAATATGACCTCGATTATTTCTAATGCATATCATTCCCACCCTGAGAAAAAAGACGGTGCTTATTCAATGTATTATATGGGAGTAAATGCAGGTGCTTTTTTAGGTATTATGCTTTGTGGTTATATAGGAGAAAAAATTTCTTGGAGTTGGGGCTTTGGATTAGCAGGTGTTTTTATGTTATGTGGAATGCTACAGTTTTATTTTACTCAGGACATATTTGGTGATATTGGTTTAAAACCAACAGCTGCATCTAAACAAGAATCTAAATATAAAGCAGCTGCTGAGAATACTCCAACTAATGTGGTTCGGGATAGGATTATAGCAGTATTGATTTTTTCAGTCTTTACAGTTTTCTTTTGGGCTTCCTTTGAACAAGCGGGAGGTTCAATGACCATTTTTGCAGAGAAGTTTACGCAAAGAGAGTTGTTTGGTAACAGTGCATTTTTATTTAAAATAGCGGATGCTCTATTGACAATAGTCCCTCTTATTATTATTACGTATGTTTTAATTAAATTGTTTAGACAAACCTTTAAAAAGTATGCGACAGGGAATATTATACTGTCTGTTAGTTTTGTAATAATATGGGGTATTGTAATATGGAAAGTAGGCAGAGAATATGCTTCTGCAACTACAGAGGTTCCTGCAACTTGGTTCGGAATTTTGAACTCTTTATTTATTGTAGGTTTTGCTCCAGCTTTTTCAAAATGGTGGGAAAGCAAATACAATCTTTCAGGACCTATGAAATTTGGATTAGGGCTTACTTTGTTGGGCTTAGGTTTTGGATTTTTAGCCTACGGGAGTATGGGTATTACTGCAGACTCTGTTGTTAGAGTTAGCATGTTTTGGTTGATAGCTGCATATTTATTTCATACGCTTGGAGAATTATGTATTTCTCCAGTAGGTTTATCTTATGTGAGCAAATTAGTTCCTGCAGCATGGATAGGAATTATGTTTGGGGTGTATTATTTATTTATAGGAATGGGTAATAAACTAGCCGGATCAATGGGAGGAATGATTGAGACAATTACTGCACAGTATAGTTTGACAACTTTTTTCTTGATTTTTACTATTGTACCTATTGGAGCTGGTTTAATAATGATAATGCTATCTCCTCTTATGAAAAAGTTAATGCATGGTGTAAAATAGTTTTTAGGTATTATATTTGTTATGTAGAGATTAAAAGAAATAAACATGAAAAAATTAATTTTACTATTCGTTTTGTTTTTTGGGATGCAGGCAGTCCAATCACAAGAACTGAAATGGCATACTAATGTTAAAGAAGCTATTTCCATTGGGAATAAAGAACACAAGCCTTTGATGATGTTTTTTACAGGCAGCGATTGGTGCGGGTGGTGTATAAGATTACAGAAAGAAGTGTTGTTGACGCCAGAATTTGCAAAATGGGCATCAGATAATGTTATTCTTGTCGAGTTGGATTATCCAAGAAGAACTCCTCAGGCTCCTGAAGTAAAAAAGCAGAATGATGAATTACAACAAGCTTTTGGAATACAAGGGTTTCCAACGATTTATTTCGCTAATGGTACTGATGCCGGTGGGAAAGTAAATTTTGAAGGTCTAGGTAATACTGGTTATGTTGCCGGTGGTCCTGTAGCTTGGTTGGCTGTTGCAAATCAAATTCTTAAAAAGAAATAATACTCAATTTAGTTTAAAAAATCCCTTTTCACCAATAGCGTGAAAGGGGATTTTTTGGTTTTCACAACTCTGTTTCCAATATTTTTGAACGGTCTTATAATTCGATGCATCGGCGACAACTATTTTTGGTTGCAGTTCCTTTAGCATGCGGTCTAAATTTATTTTAGGAGATTGCGTGAGCAGTATCACTGTAGGATGCATATCCTTTGGGTAAGTGCCCAAGCTATCTAAAATCAGAATTCTGTTTTCATTATAAAAGGCAGTATTTTGAATCTTTTCTTTACTGGTTAAGGCACTGAAATTAGCAGTTAAATACGCTTTGAGAACGCTGTTGTTTTTTGAATTCTTCCTAATACTATCATTCGCGTAGAGAATTACTTTGGTTCCATGACGCTCCGTTATCATGGTACTCCTTTTTAGGTTAAAAATTACCCATTCTTGTTGGTTTTGGATGTTCCACCGTGTTTGCATATACGTAAGCTGAATGGTTATAACAGACACTAAGACGATGGCCAGTTTATGGAATGTAGGTTTCTTGAACCAAACGATAGCTGAGATTATCAGTAAATAACAACTAAGCAGTAAATAGGAGTTTAGTGGTATGTCTCGAATTATAAACTGTTCAAAAGAGGCTATCGAATTAACTATTTTGTTGAGATAATAGATGCTCCATTCCAGTGGTTTTGACATAAAAAGTGGAACGAAGTCAAAAGCAGCTAATACCATAACTAGAACTCCAAGAATCATTATTAAACTCAGTAATGGGATAACGATTAAGTTAGTGATGAAAAACAAACCTGGAAACTGGTGAAAGTAATAAATACTCAAAGGCATGGTTCCAATTTGTGCAGCGAAGGAAACAGTGAGAATTCCCCAAATGTATTGTAAGTGTTTGTTTTTTGGATTCCATATAGAAGCTAATAATGGCTGTAGCCAAATTATAAAAAATAAAGCGATGTAACTTAACTGAAAACCTACATCAAACAAAAAGGACGGTTGAAATAGTAAAATTAGTAATATTGAAACCAATAAAGTATGATAAATGTTGACGCTTCGTCGCAATTGATATCCGATGGCTACAAAAGAAAACATAGTTACTGAACGAACAACAGATGGAGCGAGTCCTGCGATTAATGCAAAAGCAGCTAGACATAACAGAATTAGAATTAACTTGAGTACAGCCCCTCTTTTAGTGTTAGGGATTGGACTCAGGATAAAAGTTAGAAACAGCAGTAGGAACCCAACATGTAATCCTGAAACTGATAAAATATGAATTGCGCCAGCATATTGGTAATCTTGGATGATGTCGGGAGAAATGTCTTGTTTTTGACCCAAAACTAAAGCGATGGCTACACTTAGCTCTTTTTTATGGAAGTTATTTTTCTCAAGATTATGAATAATTGTTGTTCTTAACTTGGACGCATAATACCAAATGTCTTTCGTTAAGTCGGCACTAATATCTATCTGATCTGTGTCGGTGTATAGTTGGGCGTAGATTTGTTTTTTTGAAAGGTATTCGCCGTAATCGAATTGGTTTGGGTTGTTTGGTAGTTTGTTTTTATAGAGTACGCCTCTAATGCGTAATAAAGTCCCGGTTTCTAAATTGTGAGGCACGCTGTCTTTGCGTATATTTAGGAGTATTTTTCCTGAGTATTTTTTTGTTTCAATTTGATTAATGACAGCAATATAACGATCATTAGTATTGCTTCCTTTTAGCTTTTCTCTAATTACCAGAGACAAAAGCTGTGGTTTTTCAAAAACACTGCGATCTTGAGTGTAGTTGGTTTTTTGATAAGAGTCAGTATGAACAATCAGAGTGGCAGCTCCGATCAAAAAGGATAGCAAATACGTGCTTAGTCCAAAAAAAATGGTGTTTTTAAGAATGTTTTTTTGCAAATAGTAACTGGCACCAAAGAGCAACAAAGAAGCACCTAATAATCCGAAAAGGAATGCTGGAGCGGGTTTTATGTAAAAGGTGATTAGTATACCCAATACAAAACCTATTGTAATTCTCGCTAAAGGGAACTGCAGTACTTTCATAGTTCTAAAGTACAGAATTTTAACAATAAAAAACGGGTTTGTTTTACTGTTTAAAAAATGACATCTTCGCTAGAAAAATAAGTGGGGTCTATTGTGTTTTATCTTAGAATACGATTCAATTGAACAAAAGTATTCTGGTAATAGGTCTGGCTCATTGAAGAGATTATAACTCCTTTTGAGGTAGAGGCGTGAATAAACTTGATCTCGTCATCTTCGACTTCAGTTACGATTCCAACATGATTAATTTGAGATCTTCTATTTGTTTTAAAAAAAATAAGATCTCCTTTTTTTGCCTTTTTTAGATTTTGCCCTAGTTCAATTCCTATTTTTGATTGTTCGTAAGATGATCGGGGTAGTTTGATGTCGTATATTCCAAAAGTGGAATAGACTAACCCAGAACAATCATAACCTGATTTTGTTGTTCCTGCCGTTTTATATCGAACTCCTATGTTTTCAGTTGCTGCGCTTATTATTTTATCAATAATTTGGTCTGTATTCTCCTTTTTGTTTTCAGTGGACGAGGGGATAACTACCGAAGAAGATTTGCAGGAGGCAAATAAAACAATTAGAGATAATATGTAAAATGATTTTTTCAAATGAATTTGCTTATAGGGATTAAATCGCTACCGATTGGGAATTGAGTTATTTTAAGGCCGCAACAATCAGCTTAGCTGTTTTTTCACTTGCTCCAGTGCCTCCGAGTTTTTTTTCTAATATATCATATTTTTTCAACAGTTGTGCACGATAGTTAGGGTCCAGTATTTTTTGGAGCTCTGTTTTAATATTTTTGGTATTAAAATCTTCCTGAATTAATTCGGTGACTACTTCTTCATCCATAATCAGATTGACAAGGGAAATGTATTTTAGGGTTATAATACGTTTTGCAATTTGGTAGGAAGCCCAGCTTCCTTTGTAACATACTACTTCTGGTACTTTTAAAAGTGCAGTTTCTAATGTTGCTGTTCCGGAAGTAACTAACGCTGCTGTAGCGTTCTTCAGTAAATCATACGTTTTATTCGAGATGAATTTTATATTTTCTTTTTTAATGAATTGTTGGTAAAAGGAATAATCTTGGCTTGGTGCACCAGCAATCACAAACTGATATTCTGGAAAATCATCAACTATACTTAACATCCCAGCAAGCATTTTGGTTATTTCTTGTTTACGACTACCAGGAAGCAAAGCAATAATAGGTTTTTCACTTAATTGGTTCTCAGTTTTAAAAACCGTGGAATCTATTGATGGGTGATTATTAATAGCATCAATTAAAGGATGTCCTACATAGGTTACATCATAATTGTATTTTTCATAGAAAGGCTTTACGAAAGGCAAAACCACATACATATGATCAATTGTTTTTTTAATTGTTTCTACTCTACTGGCTCTAGATGCCCATACCTGAGGACTTATGTAGTAAAACGTTTTGAATCCTGCGGGTTTTGCCCATTTAGCAATTCGAAGGTTGAACCCAGAATTGTCTATAAAGATTAACGCATCAGGTTTGTAATCTTCAATGTCTTGTTTGCAAGTCTTTATAAAATCTAAGATGGAAGAAAGGTTTTTTATAATCTCTGCAAAGCCCATAAAAGCACGTTCTTTGTAATGAGAAACTAATTCGGCTCCAGCTTGTTGCATTAAATCGCCTCCCCAGCATCTTATTTGTGCCTCTTTATCTTGCTTGAATATTTCTTTAATCAAATTAGATCCATGCAAGTCTCCTGATGCTTCTCCAGCTAGAATGTAGTATTTCATTTTAAGGATATGAATTAGTTTAAAAAAACTTCGGCATTCAAAATTAGGTATTGGATGTTCATCAATCAAGCAAATCAGTTGTTATTTTTAAATAAACAAAGTCAAAACGGTTAAAGCAATTACGGCGAGAATTACACCTCGCGCGATAAAATCTTTATTTAATTTTAATAATACAGCAAAAATCGCGAGGTCTAGAATAGAACCGAGCGTAATTAATTTACCAAGTGAACCTTGAGATTTCATAATTTGAATTCCTGACATAAATGCATAAGGAGTAAAAAAGCTTATGAAAATAAAAATGCCAAATAGTGATCCAATAATACCAAGTAAAAATCCTTTTAACAACGCTATTTTATTCATTCCACTTCCAGGTATTTAGTTCTTGTGTGGCATAATGTGCCGTTAAATCAAATTGAACAGGAACGACAGAAATGTACCCATTTCCAAGGGCCCATTCATCAGTGTCTTCACCTTTGTCTTGGTTTACAAACTCACCGGCAAGCCAATAATAATCTCTTCCTTGCGGTGTTTGTCGTTTGTCAAATTTTTCTACCCAACGGGCTTTAGCTTGACGACATATTTTGATTCCTTTGATGTTCTCTTGTGTTAATTTCGGAAAATTCACGTTTAATACAACTCCTTTGGGTAAGCTGTTTTCTAAAACTTCTAAAGTGATTTTTCGGATAAAAGGTTTCATCGTCTCAAAATCGGCATTCCAATCGTAGTCTAAAAGCGAAAACCCTATTGCGGGAATTCCTTCTATACCTGCCTCGACGGCAGCACTCATCGTTCCTGAGTAAATGACGTTTATGGAAGAATTAGAACCATGATTTACTCCAGATACACATAAATCTGGTTTCCTTTTTAGGATTTCGTTTACCGCTAGTTTTACGCAATCTACCGGTGTTCCAGAACAGCTATATTCTTGAATACTATCAGTTTCTTTCGAAATTTTGTTTAAATACAAGGTGCTGTTTGTCGTTATGGCATGCCCCATGCCACTTTGAGGCTTGTCAGGTGCCACAACTAAAACATCTCCTATTTCAGCCATAACAGCAATTAATGCTCGTAGTCCTGGAGCCGAAACACCATCGTCGTTTGTTATTAAGATTAAAGGTTTTGCTGTGTCCATATATTTGTGATTTTTTATGATGTAAGTCCTGTTTTGAAGGCTAATAGCATTAGGCAGATTTATGTAATTCAAGCAAAGGAAACAAAATTTATTAACTTGTTAGATTAAAGCAAAACAAAAAAACATTTTTATATCTTTAACAAAAATTTATGGAGACCTTGCGAGCCGTGGCATAGTTTTTACCGTATATTAGTTCAAAAATTTGGATGAATACTATTCTTAACTTTATGAAAAGAAATTATAAAATATTACTTGCAATTGTGCTTCTTTCTGCGACTTTATTTGCATTTAAAATGAAATCAGGGGTCGATTCTAATCCTGATAAAGACAAACTACTTTTAGAATTATTGACTTTTGTGCTTGAAAAAGGGCACTATAATCCAGCGACTATAGATGATGCTTTTTCAAAAGGTATTTATAAAGACTATGTTCAGGCTTTAGATCCGTCAAAACGATTTTTTCTGCAATCAGATATTGATGAATTTTCAAAATATGAAACGGAGTTAGATGATGAGTTGATTAACAAAGATTTGACTTTTTTCAATCTGACTTACGATCGTTTGATGAAAAGAATGGAAGAAAGCAAAAGTATCTATAAAGGAATCATGAATGTTCCTTTTGATTATTCTATTGATGAGAGTTTTGATACGGATTATGACAAAGCACCTTATGCAAAAAACACTGCTGAACTTAACGAAAGATGGAGAAAGCAGATTAAATTGTCTACACTTTCTTCTTTGACAGAGCGTTTGAGAGTTCAAGAAAATAAAAGTAAGGGTATTGATACGGTAGCTACTGCGAAATCTGGGAATAAATTAATTAATGAAAACATAGAGAAAATAAAAAGTGATGACTCTGTGGATAGCGGTAAAGTCAAAACTTTTGTAGAGTTAGAAAAAGAAACGCGTGAAAGTGCTAAAAAGTCGTTAGATGAGTACTTTGGTTTTATGAATGATTTAGATAGAGACGATTGGTTTTCAGTTTATATCAATTCAATCACGGCTGGTTTTGACCCACATACAAATTATTTTGCACCGGAAGAAAAAGAACGTTTTGATGTAAGTATTAGCGGGAAATTAGAAGGAATCGGGGCGCGCCTTCAAAAGAAAAATGACTTTACCGAAATTTCTGAATTGATTTCAGGAGGTCCGGCTTGGAGAGGAAAAGAGCTTGAAGCAGGAGACTTAGTTATGAAAGTAGCTCAAGGAAATGCATTGGCTGTTGATGTTGTAGGAATGCGACTTGACGATGTTGTTAAAAAAATTAAGGGACCTAAGGGAACTGAGGTCCGTCTTACTGTGAAAAAAGTAGATGGAACGATTAAAATTATATCTATCATTAGAGATATAGTGGAGATTGAAGAAACTTATGCTAAGTCTAGTGTTGTTACTAAAAATGGTTTGAAATATGGGGTGATTTATTTACCTAAATTCTATATTGATTTCGAAAATAAAGACGGTAGAGATGCCGGAAAAGACATTGCTTTAGAAGTTGAGAGACTGAAAGCGGCACAAGTAGATGGAATAGTATTAGATGTTCGTGATGATGGAGGAGGATCATTATCAACAGTTGTGGATATCGCTGGACTGTTCATCGAGCAAGGTCCTATTGTTCAAATTAAATCAGCAGGAAGAAAGAAAGAAGTTTTATTCGATAGAGATAAAAAGATAGAATGGGATGGTCCATTGGTAATTATGGTCAATAGTTTCTCTGCTTCAGCTTCAGAAATTTTAGCTGCTGCGATTCAAGATTATAAAAGAGGAGTAATCATCGGTAGTAAGCAAACCTATGGTAAAGGAACGGTACAAAACGTTATCGATCTAAACCAATTTGTAAGAAATAGTGAGGTAGGAGATTTGGGAGCATTGAAAACAACAACCCAAAAATTTTATAGAATAAACGGAGGTTCAACCCAATTAGAAGGGGTGAGTAGTGATATAGTTATGCCGGATCGTTATGCTTATTTAAAAATGGGTGAAAGAGATGTTGAGCACGCTATGCCTTGGGATAAAATTGATGCTGCTCCATACACAGTGTGGGATAAAAATGCTAATTTCAGTAAAGCTATTGCAAACAGTAAGGATAGAATTGCTAATAATGAGCATTTTAAATTAATCGAGGATAACGCTAAATGGATCGATAGCCGTAGCAATGAAAATACCTATAGCTTAAATATTGAAAAATTTAAAATTGCCCAAAACGCAATTGAAGAAAAAGCCAAAAAATACAAACCTATTTCGCAGTATAAAAATTCATTACAGTTTTCTTCGCTGCCATATGAAGTAGTGCAAACGGCTAAGGATAGTATTTTAAAAGAAAAAAGAGACAGGTGGCACGAAAGTTTGTCTAAAGATATTTATGTTGAGGAAGCATTGAATGTTTTGGATGATTTGCAAACCAAAGTTGTTTTGAAAAAGACAATTCCTTCAAAAATAAAAAAAGAAAAACTAGCTAAATCATAAGTGTAGCCTTCTTTAAATGAATAATACAACACAATCATTAACTGCAATTGCGCTCCATAAATTCAAAAAGAATTTTTGGGGCGTTTTTAGTTTTGCGTTTATCGTAATCTTACTTTTTATTTCCGTTTTTGCGTATGTTTTGGCACCTGATAATTCAGAAAACGCAAACCAGATGCATTTGTCGATTCATTCTAAACCGCCGGGTTTCAATGTGACTATACTGTCTATTCCTTTAGATGTGAAGCCAAAAACGACGGTGAAGAATTATCTTTTAGGTTTTCCAAATACTGTGACAGAAGTAGCGATTGAAAGTTACCAGATCGCTGGGAATAGTATTGTGTATGTCGAGTATAACGATGAGCCGTCATTAAAAATGGTTAAAGAGATTGATTTAAAGTCTTTTGTGGGGCAAAGTTCAATTGCGTCCGTGGAACAGAACTTTATTAAGAGTAGGACTTTTTACCTAGGCACTGATAAATATGGTAGAGATTTACTCAGTAGAATGTTGATTGGGTCTAGAGTTTCAATTTCTATTGGTATTGTCGCTGTGTTAATTTCCCTAATTGTAGGAATCTTTTTCGGTGCAATAGGAGGATATTTTGGAGGGAAAGTAGATGCTTTTATTATGTGGTTGGTCAATATTATTTGGTCAATACCTACACTTCTTTTAGTGATAGCTATAACATTGGCCTTAGGAAAAGGTTTTTGGCAGGTTTTTGTTGCTGTAGGACTAACGATGTGGGTTGAAGTAGCACGTGTTGTACGTGGACAGGTCATAAGTGTTAAGGAGATGCAATATGTTACCGCGGCTAGAGCTTTAGGTTTTTGTGATTTTCGAATTATATTCAATCATATATTACCCAATATTATGGCGCCGGTAATTGTGATTTCGGCGGCTAATTTTGCTTCAGCGATTTTAGTGGAAAGTGGACTTAGTTTTTTGGGTTTAGGTGCTCAACCTCCAATTCCTAGTTGGGGGAGTATCATAAAAGACCATTACAGCTATATCATTTTGGGGAAACCCTACTTAGCAATGGTTCCTGGTTTAGCTATTATGTTGTTAACGTTAGCATTTATGATGATGGGGAATGCTTTGCGAGATGCCTTAGATGTCAAGGAATAATAATTAAATAAAAGAAATTGTCGATGAAGTATTCACAGCTAGTAATATTCTCAATGGTAAGTTTGACATTGTTATCTTCTTGCAAGAGAGACTTTGGACCTGCTGACTTACGGATTAAGAATGAGGGCGGTGATATTTCGATAATAAAAGAAACTGTAGCAGAAAGGAATATTGTATTTGACTATTTGCCAGCAGCGTCTACAAATGAAATTGTTAAACATAAGTATTATACGTTGTCGTATAATGAGAAGGCGGAACAGGCAGAATGGCTGGCGTATGAATTAAAGAAAGAGTACGTTACCAATAGTGATTTTAAAAGACCATACTTTATTGAAGATCCTAAAGTGAAAAGTACTTCTGCTGACTGGAGGAATTATAAAAATTCAGGATACGACAAAGGTCATCTATGTCCTGCCGGAGATATGCAGTTTGATAAGAACGCCTACAATGATACTTTTTACACATCTAATATTTCTCCTCAAAATCATGATTTTAATTCTGGGTTTTGGAACAGACTGGAGCAGAAAGTTCGTTATTGGGCGGTTCGATATGATGGAGTTTATGTCGTGACTGGTGGAGTATTTAATAACTCTACGAAAACCATTGGTAGAGAAAAAGTCATTGTTCCTGATTCTTTTTATAAAATAGTATTAAATAGGAGTAATGGAAATTATAAAATGATTGCTTTTTTAGTTCCTAATAAGCGAACTGAAAAACCACTTTATAGTTTTGTAGTTTCCGTAGATAGAATTGAGCAGCTAACCGGAATTGACTTTTTCCCGAAACTAGATGACACATTAGAAAATAGCTTAGAGAAAAATACCGATTATAGTGCTTGGATTTTTAATTAGATACTACCACGTTTCGGGTCTTTTTTAAGTTACCATTCATTTACTTTATTAGCATCCATTTTAAGGAATATAAACAGTAATATAGTAAATCCCCAAAGTCCAGATCCTCCATAGGAAAAGAAAGGTAATGGCACGCCAATCGTAGGGAAAACGCCTACTACCATTGCTATATTTACAAAAAAGTGTGTAAATAAAATACCCGCTACGCAGTACCCATAAACGCGACTGAATTTGGTTTTTTGCCTTTCGGCCAAATAAATAACTCTAAGAAATAAGCTTACAAATAGAGCAATAACTACAAAAGATCCCACGAATCCCCATTCTTCACCAACGGTAGTGAAAATGTAATCAGTGTGTTGCTCTGGTACAAACCCTCCTTTGGTCTGTGTTCCTTCAAGGAAACCTCTTCCTAGCCATCCTCCGGAACCAATAGCAATCTCTGATTGATTAGTATTGTATCCAATTCCTTTTAAATCTACGGTTTTACCCAATAAGATATTAAAACGATCCCTATGGTGTTGTTTAAATACATTTTGAAAAACATAATTAACAGATAGTACAAAGCCTGAAATTAGTACAAAAAGAATACTACTTAAAACGATATTTCGGTCTCCTAATCTTGATTTAAAATAGACGATCAAGATGACCGCTAGCGCCAATAATATCACATATTGTGGTTGTAAGACTAGGGTCAGTACAAATAAAAGAATAGTTGTAAAGCCAGTCCATACATACCATGAAGGCAATCCTTCACGATACAATACAATGATAAAGATGCTGTAAATAAGCGCGCTACCAGGGTCTGGTTGTGGTAGGATAAGTAGAACGGGTAAAAAAACAATCGCAAGAGCTTGAATTTGACGATTGACCTCCTTTAAGTTAATTTGAGAATCACTTAAAAATTTTGCTAAAGCCAATGAGGTTGCTGCTTTTGCAAATTCAGAGGGTTGTAATGTGAAGCTACCTATTGCATACCAACAACGCTGGCCAGCGATGGTTTTTCCAAATAAAAATAGACCTGCTAATGATAATAGAGAGACACCAAAGATGATACTCGCATATTTCTCATAAAACTTACCGTCAATAGCAAGCAGTATGAAAATTAGAGGAATAGTCAATAAAATAAATATAAGCTGTTTCTGGTAGGTATCTTCTATAGATGACAAGGACGATGAGTAGATATTTAACCAACCCATAATCACAAGTGCACCATAAATTAGTATACATGTCCAGTCAAGATTTTTCTTTATACTCTGATTTTTCATTTGAAATGAATCTCTTTTTAATTTTGTTTAGTAGAATCAATAGGTGTAAATGTGTTCACAACATTTTTTTTCCCTATAGAATCTTTAGGCGTAGTTTCAATAGCGCTAGCTTCCGTCATTCCGCCTAATTTTGCATATTGATCTCGTAAGCTAATATTTAGAACTCTCGTTTCTAAATCTATTCTTGTAATTTTTTTTCTAAGGTATCTTTCGATCATTAGACTGGCAATAGGACCCGCAATTGTTGCTCCAAATCCACCATTTTCTACTAAAATGGCTATTGCAATTTTTGGATTATCCTTTGGCGCAAAAGCTACAAAAATAGAGTGATCCTTAAGCTGAACTCTTTTCCCTCCAATTTTAGCAAAATTTTCTGCTGTACCTGTTTTACCAGCAATGTCAATTCCTTCTACTCGCAATGAACTGGCGGTACCCATGTTGTACACGTCAAATAAACCTTGAATCATAGGTTTAAAATACTTTTTATCAATGGTCGTCTGATGTTTCACTTTAAATTTAGGGTCAATAGCAGTGCCTTTAATTTTCTTGATGATGTGGGGAGTATAGTAGTAACCTTCATTAGCAACCGTCGCCATCATATTGGCTAGTTGTATTGGTGTCATTAAGACTTCTCCTTGTCCGATTGAATTTGATATAATGGTCGTGCTTCTCCAGCCTCCGTTAGGATAGATTTTTTTATAAGTTTTTGAATCCGGAACATTCCCTCTTTTTCCTGTGGGTAGATCATAACCCATAAAATCACCCAGTCCAAAGCTTTTTACGTGATTGCTCCAAACATCAACGGCATAAGATGGTTTTGCATATTTATTAATAGTCCTCATGTAGACATTAGCAAAATAGGTGTTACAGGAAGCGTATATCCCATTATTCAATTTGTGCGGTCCAAAACCGTGACATTTCATAAATCGTCCTCTTGCATAACTAAATCCATGATGGCACATAAAAGTGGTTTGTTCGTCTACAACACCTTCTTGTAAACCAATTAAACCAGTTAATATCTTAAAAGGAGAACCGGGAGGGTACTCTGCTAAAAGACTTCTGTCATAAAGTGGTTTTGCAATCGAGTCGTAATATAATAAGGTGTAATTTTTAGAGCGTTGTCTACCAACCAGAATAGATGGGTCATAAGATGGGGCGGTGACAAGGGCTAGAATCTCGCCCGTTTTAGGTTCGATCGCTACAATCCCCCCTCTTTTATTAATCATTAATTGCTCTCCATACTTTTGTAGTTCAGCATCAAGTGTAAGATTTATGTCTTCTCCTTGTACTGCAATAGTATCATATTTCCCGTCTTTATAAGAACCTATTTCTCTGTTGTATTTGTCTTTTTGAAAATATTTAACCCCTTTTATTCCTCGTAGGATTTCTTCATAACTTTCTTCAACACCTTGGCGGCCTATCAAATCCCCACTGTTATAGTACGGGTTTTTAGCAATTAATCGTTCGTTAACTTGAGTGATAGACCCAAAAACATTTGCTCCAAAATCCACTTCATAATCACGAAGCGAACGTTTTTGAAAGTAGAAACCTGGGAATTTTCGTATTTTTTCTTGAAATGCAGCAAACTCACTCTTGTTTAATTGAGATAAAAAAACGGAAGGAAGGCGTGGGCTGTACACTTTAGCTTTAGCTATTTTTTTAATATAGTCCTCTTTTGTAATATTTAATAACTGGCAAAACTCTAAAGTGTCGATTTTTTTTAACTCTCTTGGTATTACCATAATATCATACGACGCTTGATTAGATACTAACAACTTCCCATATCGATCAAAAATATAACCTCTTTCGGGATAGTCGTATTTTATTTTAATGGCGTTATTATCTGATTTTAATTTGAAGCTGTCATTGATAACCTGCAAATAAAATATGCGAATCAGCAGCAATAATGCTGCGACGATAATTAAGGAAGGCAGCAGGAGTTTTCTCATCTTTTGTTAGGCTTGATTAGGTATATTATTATGATACAGCTAATGATAGTAAACACGGTACTTAATAATGTTCGAATTAGGATGTCCCAGAAGAAACTGACCTGAAACGCTTCTAATATAAATAAGGTGAAATGATGAACTATTACTGAAATTAATATAAAAGAGAACCGCTCAGGGGTTAAAACATCATTCAATTTTATCGTTTGGTATTCGTAACTAATTCCAAAGGAAAATTTAAATATAGAAGGCCTGAGATAAGCTAAGGTCAGACAGGAAGCAGCGTGCACACCTCCTGAATTAGAAAACACATCCATGGTGAGGCCTAATAGAAAACTGGCTAGTAAAAGCCCAGCTCTATTTCCATTAACAGGGTATAAAATAATAAACAACATGTAAGGTAGGGGCATTATAAACCCTAAAAAATTCATATTGTTAAAAATAACAATCTGGACGGCCAATAATAAAATAAACCGAAAAATATTGACTAACAAAGTGCTATTCATCTTTCTCTCTTTTTTCTAAATTATTAAGTTCATCTCGGTATTTGCTTTTTATAATATATACGTGACCTAAATTAGTCATGTCGTTAAATAGCTTAACAGTTATTGTATAATAATGAGTTTGGTCATCGATTTCTACTTTATCAATTGTTCCAATGTTGATGTTTTCGGGAAAAATAACGGATTGTCCTCCGGTTACGATAGTATCTCCTTTTCTAATAGCTGCTAATCTTGGGACATCTATCAATTGAACAAAACCAGTACTTTTTCCGTTCCAAATTAAAGAGCCAAAATGATTTGATTTTTTAATTTTAGCATTTATTCGAGATTTGACATTCAAAATACTGATAACAGTGGAATATCTAGGAGAAGTATTGTCTATAATTCCTACTAATCCTAAATTATTGATTACTCCCATATCCGATTTTACACCTTGTAAGGCACCGGAATTTAATGTGAGGTAGTTTTCGTGAACATTATAGGAGTTATGAATCACTTTAGAAACCACAATGTCGTAAGGCTGTGTTTCCTTTGTTTTTTCTAATTCTGTAATCGAAATAGAGTCGGTAGCGGCAAATAAGACACTTTTTAGCCTGGCATTTTCAATTGCCAAAGCGTCATTTTGAGTTTTTAAATTCAAATATTCGCTCACATTATTGATCTTTTCATAGACTCCGCCGCTTAAATAATTAGCGGAGCTTATTATTTTACTTCTATGGTAGGAGTGAGCTTGTATCGTAAGCAAAAACGAAATGCATAATAACAGCAAAAACAGTATTCTAGTACTGTTTTTGAATATAAAATTAAATATTTGCTGCATTCTCTTGTTTAATTATTTTGTTTCAGGATTTGCTTCTAAACGGAATTCTTCAACATCTTATTTTATTAAGATACTTTTAAATTTCGAAAGGTTTTTAAGCGCCATTCCTGTTCCTCGAACTACTGCTCTTAATGGATCTTCTGCAATGTAAACAGGTAAATCTGTTTTTTGAGAAATTCGTTTGTCTAGTCCACGTAACATAGAACCACCACCGGCAAGGTAAATACCTGTATTGTAGATGTCTGCTGCTAATTCCGGAGGAGTTTGAGACAAAGTTTCCATAACTGCGTCCTCAATTCTTTGAATTGATTTGTCTAACGCTTTAGCGATTTCTCTATAAGAAACCTCTACTTGTTTTGGTTTACCGGTAAGTAAATCTCTTCCTTGAACAGACATGTCTTCTGGAGGAGTTTCTAAGTCCTCAATAGCGGCTCCAATTTGGATTTTTATTTTTTCAGCTGTACTTTCTCCAACAAATAAGTTGTGTTGAGTACGCATGTAATATACTATGTCATTTGTGAAAACATCACCAGCAATTTTCACTGATTTGTCGCATACAATACCGCCAAGTGCAATTACAGCAATTTCAGTTGTACCTCCACCTATATCTACAATCATGTTTCCTTTTGGTTGCATTATATCGATACCGATACCAATTGCTGCAGCCATAGGTTCATGAATTAAGTAAACTTCTTTACCATTTACTCTTTCACAAGATTCTTTTACCGCTCTCATTTCAACTTCTGTAATTCCAGAAGGAATACATACCACCATTCGTAAAGCAGGTGTGAACATTCTTTTTTTCAATGCTGGTATGCTTTTTATGAACATACTAATCATTTTTTCTGAAGCATCAAAATCAGCAATCACACCATCTTTCAAAGGTCTTATTGTCTTAATGTTTTCATGTGTTTTACCCTGCATCAAGTTGGCTTCTTTACCAACAGCAATGATTTTACCAGAGATCCTGTCTCTAGCAACTATTGATGGGCTGTCAATTACGACTTTATCATTATGTATGATTAAAGTGTTAGCGGTACCAAGGTCTATCGCAATATCCTCGGTCATGAAATCAAAAAATCCCATAAGTTTTTCAGGGGTTTAAAAAGTTAAAAATTAGGAGCGTACAAAGTTAAACAAATTAATGCTTAAAATGACGTGTTCCTGTAAATACCATTGCAAGTTTATTCTCATTACAATAGTCGATGCTTAATTGATCTTTTATCGATCCTCCTGGCTGAATGACAGCTGTTATGCCAGCGTCTTTTGCAAGTGCTACACAATCTGGAAAAGGGAAGAAAGCGTCGCTAGCCATTACGGCTCCGTTTAAGTCAAAACCAAAAGTTTTTGCTTTTTCAATTGCTTGAAGCAAGGCATCAACTCTTGAAGTTTGCCCTGTTCCTGATGAAATGAGTGTTCCGTTCTTTGCAAAAACAATAGTGTTAGATTTTGTGTTTTTACAAATTTTAGAGGCAAATATTAAATCTTGAATTTCCTTTTCTGTGGGACTAGTTATAGTAACGGTTCTAAGATCTTCTTTATTGTCGGTAATGTTATTTCTTTCTTGAATTAAAAGTCCGTTCAAACAAGATCTTACTTGTTTTTGCGGTAAGTCTATTTCGTTTTGAATTAAAATAATTCTATTCTTCTTTTCTTGTAAAACGGCAATTGCGTCAGCATCATATGAAGGAGCAATTACTACTTCGCAAAACAATTTATTTATTTCAGTTGCCGTAGCGACGTCTATTTTTGTATTTGCAATTAAGACACCACCAAATGCTGATGTTGGGTCACAAGCTAAAGAGGCATTGTAAGCATCGCTTATTGTATCTCTTGTAGCTAGGCCACAAGCATTATTGTGTTTTAATACGGCAAAAGTAGGTTTGTCAGTTTTGAACTCAGCAATCAAATTAACTGCGGCATCTACATCTAATAAATTGTTGTATGATAATTCTTTCCCGTGTAGTTTGTTAAACATAGCGTCAAAATCACCAAAGAAGAATCCTTTTTGATGAGGATTTTCTCCATATCTTAATATCTGACCATCTGCGATACTTGCTTTGAAAATAGTTTCATCAGTATTGAAATAGTTAAAGATAGCAGTGTCATAATGAGAAGAAACATGAAAAGCTTTTGTTGCCAATAATTTTCTGTCGGCAATAGTTGTCGCTCCATTTTGATCTGTTATTAAGTCTAAAAGTGTACTATATTCTTCAACTGATGCAATTATAACGGTATCCTTGAAGTTTTTTGCAGCAGCACGAATTAAAGAAATTCCACCAATGTCTATTTTTTCAATAATATCACTTTCACTTGCTCCAGAAGCAACTGTTTTTTCAAAAGGGTACAAATCAACAATTACTAAATCGATTTGGGGAATATTAAACTCCTCCATTTGTTGAACATCACTTTCATTATCTTGACGGTTTAAGATACCACCAAAAACTTTTGGGTGTAATGTCTTTACTCTTCCACCTAGGATCGAAGGGTAAGAAGTTACATCTTCAACAGGTACTACTGGAATACCTAAGTTTTTTATAAAATCTTCAGTTCCACCTGTAGAATATAAAATCACATTCTGAGAATGTAGTTTTCTAACTATAGGTTCTAAACCTTCTTTTGAAAATACTGAAATTAATGCTGATTGAATCGTTTTAGCTGTGCTCATTATGTAGTTATAGTTATAAAGTGCAAAAATAGTTAATTTTTGATTATAAATTTATATGAAGTGTTGTAACATTGTCTTAAAAAATCAGACCAACTTGAAGTATCCTTTATTATTTGGTTTTTGAATAATATTTTAAGATTTTTACAATAACAGAAAAAAGTGTTTATGCTAGTATATCTCCGATTATTGAAAGAAAGTTTTGCTTTTGCAATGAATGCATTGCGAAGTAATATGTTGCGAACTTTGCTTTCATTGCTGGGAGTGACTATCGGGATTTTTTCAATTATAGCGGTGCTTGCTGCTGTGGATTCATTGGACAGAAAGATCTCTAAAGATTTAAGTGGTTTAGATAAAAATACGATTTATTTAATGAAATTCTCTTTTGGGCCTTCTGAAATTCCCAAATGGAAAAGAGAGCAGTTTCCTAATATTAAGTATGATGAATATACCTATATGAAAGGTGCTATGACTAATACGGATCAATTGGGTTATCAAATTTTCACTAAACGGGAATCTATAAAATACGATTCAAACACAGTAAGTGACGTTAATATGGTGCCGGTATCCTATGAATTTATAGATATTCAAGGGTTAGAGTTTGATAAAGGAAGGTTTTATAATGAGTCAGAAGCAAATTCAGGTTCGAAAGTTATTGTTTTAGGAAGTGAAATTGCAAAATCACTTTTTGATGAATTAGAGCCAATTGGTAAGAACGTCAGAGTGTACGGTCAACGTTTTACTGTAATTGGAGTGTTAAAGAAACAAGGCGCAGGTCTGTTTGGAGACAGTGACGATACTTCTGCTTTTATTCCAGTTAATTTTCTTAGACAGTTGTATGGAGATAACAATGAATCTTTAGTAAATGTAATTATTCTAAAACCCAATAAAGGGGTTGATATGGGTGCTTATAAGTCTGAAATTTCTCAAAAACTTAGAAGCTACAGAGGTGTGAAAGCTGGTGAAATAGATAATTTTTTTATAAATGTATTCTCTGGTTTTACAGATTTAATTGATGGGATTATATTGAATATGAAATTTGGAGGATGGATGATTAGTGGGTTTTCTCTTTTAGTTGGAGGATTTGGAATTGCAAATATCATGTTTGTTTCAGTAAAGGAACGCACGAATCTAATAGGAATTCAAAAATCATTAGGAGCCAAAAACCGTTTTATCTTATTCCAATTTTTATTCGAAGCTGTTATATTGTCTGTCATTGGCGGGGTTATCGGATTGTTTTTAGTGTGGATTATTGCTTTAATATTAACCAATGTGTTAGATTTCGAATTTGTTTTAGGGATGGGTAATATTCTTTTGGGAACATTATTGGCAGGGTTAATTGGTTTAATTTCCGGAATATTGCCTGCGATTACTGCTTCAAAATTAGATCCTGTTGAAGCAATTAGAACAGGTATGTAAGCCGGTTTATTGCTAGTTGCTGCTGTGCTGTGTGAAAAAGAGTGGTATTGTTAATTCATTTATTTGGGTACGGAATCAGGAGACATTCGCACAATATTTTAATGTGTTCGGTTTGGTAGTAGTAGACTTCTTGTTTTTTATTGCAGCTTAGAAATAAATACGACCAATAAAAATATTCCAGTTTTCGTAAACATAAATTTAAAATAAAAGCATAAAAAAAGGCGCAAATTATATTTGCGCCTTTAGTATTTTTTGGATAGTTATACTATCTAATATCATTATTTTGAATCAAATCGATATACAAGTTGATCTTGTCTTTCAATTCTTTTCTTGGCGTGATAAAGTCTAAGAAACCATGCTCTAAAAGAAATTCAGCAGTTTGGAAACCTTCAGGTAAATCTTTACCCGTAGTATCTCTTACAACTCTTGGTCCTGCGAATCCAATTAAGGCACCTGGTTCAGAAATGTTAATATCTCCTAACATGGCATATGATGCAGTTGTTCCTCCTGTTGTAGGATCTGTACATAAAGAGATGTAAGGTATTTTTTCCTCAGCAAGCTGGGCAAGTTTTACCGATGTTTTTGCTAATTGCATTAAAGAATAAGCAGCTTCCATCATTCTCGCTCCGCCTGATTTAGAGATCATTATAAATGGGATTTTGTTTTTGATAGAGTGATTAATCCCTCTTGAGATTTTTTCACCTACAACCGCTCCCATTGATCCACCAATAAAGGCAAAATCCATACAGCAAATTACTACGTCTCTACCTTTGGATTTTCCAACTCCAGTACGTACCGCATCTTTAAGTTTGGTTTTCTCCATAACATCTTTTAATCGGTCTGCATATTTCTTTGTATCAACAAAGTGCAAAGGGTCTTTAGACGTTAAGTTTTTATCTAATTCAACAAATTCATTATTGTCAAATAAGATTTCAAAATAGGTGCTACTACCAATTCTAACATGAAAACCATCTTCTGGACTTACAAATAAATTGCGTTCCAACTCATCGGCATCAATAATTTTTCCTGTAGGAGATTTGTACCAAAGACCTTTAGGAACATCCATTTTGTCTTCAGTCGCAGTTGTAATTCCTTTTTCTTTTCTTTTAAACCAAGCCATATTTAATAGTTATGAGTTATGAGTTAAAAGTTATGAGTTATAAAATAGAAAGAATACTTCTACTTTATAACTCATAATTCTTAATTTTATAGTGTATTCACGTTGTTCAAGTCGGCAAATGCTTGCTCTAATCTTGCGTTGAAAGTCATTTCGCTTTCACGAATCCATTTTCTTGGGTCGTAATATTTTTTGTTTGGAATATCAGCACCATCTGGGTTACCAATTTGAGTTTTCAAATAATCAATATTTTTAACCATATAGTCACGGATACCTTCAGTAAATGCAAATTGCAAGTCGGTATCGATGTTCATTTTGATAACTCCGTAGCTAATTCCTTCTCTGATTTCTTCTAGTGTAGAACCTGATCCACCGTGGAAAACAAAATCAACAGGATTGTTTCCTGTGTTGAATTTCTTTTGAACGAAATCTTGAGAGTTTTTCAAAATTTTCGGAGTCAATTTTACATTACCTGGTTTGTAAACACCATGTACGTTTCCAAAAGCAGCAGCAATAGTAAATCTTGGGCTTATTTTAGATAATTCTTCGTAAGCATAAGCTACTTCTTCTGGTTGAGTATATAATTTAGAGCTGTCTACATCTGAGTTGTCAACACCATCTTCTTCACCACCTGTAATTCCAAGTTCGATTTCAAGAGTCATTCCCATTTTACTCATTCTAGCTAAGTATCCTTTGCAGATCTCAATGTTCTCTTCGATTGGCTCTTCAGACAAGTCAATCATATGTGAGCTGTATAATGGTTTTCCAGTTGCTGCAAAATGTTCTTCTGAAGCATCTAATAATCCGTCAATCCAAGGTAAAAGTTTTTTTGCACAGTGGTCAGTATGTAGTATTACTGTAGCTCCATATGCTTCAGCCAATGCATGTACGTGTTTTGCACCAGCAATACCTCCAGCTATAGCTGATTTTTCATTTGCATTAGAAAGTCCTTTTCCAGCATTAAATTGTGCTCCTCCGTTAGAAAATTGAATAATAACAGGAGCATTTAATTTTGCTGCAGTTTCAAGAACTCCATTTATTGTACTAGAACCAGTAACATTTACTGCAGGTAGAGCAAAGCCTTTTTCTTTTGCATAATTGAAAATTTCTTGTACTTGATCTCCTGTAGCTACGCCCGGTTTGATGTTATGTCCCATTTTAATTTTTTTTAGTTGGTTTTTTTGTTTTTAGTTCAAGACTGCAAAAATAAGAATTAAATAGCATTAGAAGGGGTAATTTATTCCAAAATTTAAAACAGAGTTTGCAAAGTTGTATTCTCTAAACCATTTTTCTCCAGAATCGTTGGCCGGATTATAGGTTTTAAATCCGAAATCAAATCGTATAACAAAAAAACTTAAATCATATCTTAGTCCGAAACCAGTTCCCAAAGCAATGTCTTTTAGACTTTTAAAACCGGTGAAAGTGGACTTTTCATCAGTCACGTTATCGTAAACATTCCAAATATTACCTGCATCAGCAAAAAAAGCTCCTTTTAATTCTCCCAAAATTTTAAATCGAAATTCAGCGCTCAATGCAATTTTCATATTTGCTTCGTTAAAATCGTCTTTTGCTCCACTGCTTCCAGGTCCTAAACTATAAGGTTGCCAAGCTCGGTTGTCATTTGAGCCACCAGAAAAATAACTTCTAGAAAACGGAATGTAATCAGAGTTGCCAAAAGGAATTGCTATCCCAAAGAAGCTTCTGACAGCAAGTACTTTCTCCTTGGTTAGATCCCAGTGTTTAATATAGTCAAATTCTGTTTTGATATATTCTGAATACTCTAAATTGAAAAGTTCAAATTTGCCGTTTTTATTTTCAACTTGATTTGTCGTATTCGAAATTAAAGTCAATAGTGATCCCGCAGATTCAATTTTTGTTTTGAAGAGGTAAAAAGTGTTATCTAGTAAATCTGTTTTGGTCGTTTTTGTAAACGTATAACTAGTGGCTAGAATAAAATCGTTTTCAGTTAGTCTTAATCTTCGCTCTTCGATGCTCTTTACTGAAGCGTAATCAGTATCTGAAGATGTTAATGCAGTATTTCCAGCTAATACATCGGTAATAAACCCTGTTGTTCCTTTTTCAATTATTAAATCATTGTTGTCGTCAAAATAGGTTGGTTCTATATTGTATGTTTTTCCAATTTCGTTCAAAGCAGTATAGGAAGATCCGTAGACATTAAAATAATTTTGTGGATTCAGGTTTTGAACAAATTGGGCGTTGAAAAGGTCAAAACGAGCGGTGTTGTTTTTCTTAGGAGTCCAGTTGTAAGTAAATGCTCCAGTGAAATTTTCCTTGTCTAATCCAATGTTTCTTTGTCTTGCAAATCCAATAGCCATAAGGGTAGAAGGAATCATACTTTTCTTAATAATTTTTTCGGTAGAGAAAGGCATAAAGATCCTCGGGACGTTTAGCTTTAAGTCAACTCCGTATTCTGAAACATTAAAAAATTGATTGTTTGGATTGGCTAAATCTTTAGATGAACCAATGTTTCCACGTACGGAAGCCTCCAATGTTTCGGCACCGTTAAATACATTTCTGATCGTTTCTGAAATGCTTAATGCGATTCCTATATCCTGAATATTAGAATGTGTGATGTCCAGGGAGGTTCCAAAACTATATTTTTTTCTTGGTGTTAAGTATATTTTTGCAATCAAAGAACTATATGTAGTGTCTCTTGAGTCAATTTCATATTGGACGGTAGGGTAATTGAATATTTTAAGGTTATTCAAATAACGTGTAGTTAGAACAGTTTTGTTGTCTGCGAAAAGCCCGCCCTTAGTGATAAAAATCGCATCTGTTATCGCGTGTGGTTTGTATTTTAATTTTTCGTGACTGTATAAATTAAAATTTTTATAAGTAGTACTATCCGTGATTTTTGAACTACTGTTGTTAGGGGAATAATCCGTATAGATGTTTACATCACTTATTTTATATATCTTAAAAGGTTCTGTTCTCGTAGAGTCTTTATCTTGATAGGAATAATCATTGATGATTAAGTTTACATTGGCCTTATCGACTTTTTGAATGGTGTCAATATCGAAGTTTACATAAGTAGGCTGAAAGTAGTACACACCATTATTTCTGAAATGGGTAGTAATACGGTTTTTCTCATCGTCAAAATCAAGTGTTTTATATTGAGTTCCTGACTTAAGGATGGAGTTAGATTTAATTGTTTCGTATAATGAATCTAAGGCAGGGGTAGCAATTGTTGTTTGTATGGTGTCTAGGAAGTACGGTTTTCCTGTGCTGATTTCATATTTTATTTTGGCTCTTTTAGGAGCCACAGTATCTACTTTGTAATCTGTACTTACATTGAAGAAACCATTATTGAAATAATAGTAATTCAGACGTAAGATTGATTTTTTGGTTTTGGTGCTGTCTAGTATTACAGGAGGTTCCCCTGTTTTTTTAAGGAAATCATGAATTCCGTGATACCAAAAAGATTTCCCAAGTCGGTCTACTTGTTTTGCCGACAGCCATTTTGATTTTCTTTCGTACTTGCCAGGATGATTTGTAAATTTTGCTTGGTAGGTTGAATCTGGATTCAAATTAGCTAAATTGTACAAATTTAAACGCAGACGAAAGCCTAATGACAAAGTGCTATTTGGTTTTTGATATAATTGATTAAACACATTTTCTGCCTTTGTCGCTTTCCCATTTACTATAATTTGATTTTTAGTAAGGAGTTGTTTTCCATCAGGAACTCTTTTTACAGCGTTACAGGCGCAAATAAATGTTGCTATTAGAATAAATGCTGCTATTTTTGTAGAAATCTTCTTCAAGTGTTATAAAATATTTAATTCAAAAGTACATTATTTTATGGTTAGTAAAAACCAAATAAAACTTATAACGAGTTTACAGCAAAAAAAATATAGAACCAGCAATAAATTATTTTTTGCCGAAGGCGTAAAAGTAATTCAAGAATTGTTAGATTCAAATTTTGAACTGGAACATTTGTATTCCACTCAAAACGATTTTGAAGATGTTTTACCATCAAAAAAATCGTTGATACTAGAACCAGACTTGAAGAAAATCAGTGCATTGGCAACGGCTAATAGCTGTTTAGCAGTGTTTAAAATCCCTCTTGAGAAGAAAGTTAAAGAATCAGGTTTAATTGTTGCTTTAGACTCCATACGTGATCCAGGCAATTTAGGGACGATTTTAAGGTTGTGCGACTGGTTTGGTGTTAAGGAGATCGTGTGTTCAAAAGAAACTGTAGATTTATACAATCCAAAAGTGGTGCAGGCTACTATGGGTTCTATAGCGCGAGTTAATATGAGTTATATTGATTTAAATTCTTTTATCGCCGCTACTAATTTGCCGGTTTTTGGTACATTTATGGACGGCGTAAATATTTACAAAACTACGTTGCCGCAAGAAGGTATTGTGGTTATGGGTAATGAAGCGAATGGAATTTCAAAGGAACTCGAAAAGTTGATAAAAAATAAGTTGTCTATTCCTCGTTTTGGAGAAATTCAAAAAACTGAAAGTTTGAATGTGGCGACTGCAACAGCAATCATACTCAGTGAATTTAGGAGGTAGTGTTGATGTCTACTAATGAAAGGTAAAATTAATCAATATCGCTCTCGTTTTTAGAGATTGAATGTCGCCTGTCCATGGACTGTTAGGATCATTGTCCCGTATCAACTCATCGTTAATCCCAAAAACTCCTCGGATAGAAGGGGAAAATATGAAATATTCAGAGAAAAGATCGATGCCAAAACCTACTTCATAATTGGTAGTCCAGGGTTTTACTCTGAATTTTTGTTCGTAATTGTCATCGATTGCTTTGGAATTTCCTGACAAATTTAAAGTAGCAGAAACACCTCCAACAAGATACGGTCGAATGTTACCCGTCCTTAGTGAAGAGAATTTCAACAATAGAGGGAAATGGATGTAGGTACTACTTACTTCTCTTAGAATATCTGTTTTTTTAGTAAATCCAGGAAAGTAGAGGTCTCTCTGGGTGTAGTATAAACCAGGTTCAAATCTTAGATTGATATATTCTTGAAGTTTTAGATCGCCTACTATTCCCACGTTAAAGCCGGTGGTCTTTTTAACAAGGATGTCCGGCCCTACAGTTCTGTAGTCTATTTTGAAGTCGTAGGAGTTAAATCCTAAGAAATAACCGTAATAGACTCTGGATTTTTGAAAATTTTCTAAATTGATTATAGGATCTTTCGCAAACATGCTTTTTTTAAACTGTGAGTTTCCTTTAATGGACAAAACGAGTAAAAGCAAGACAACAATTTTTTTCATGTTTGGGCTGAATATATCTCAGTATTAGTTTTTAGATGCCGAATAAATGGTAGCTACCCCAAAAGTTTGCGGTAGGGCTATTACATCTATAAACCCAATTTTTCTCAATATATTGTTTAAAGCCTCTCCATAAGGAAATGCTGCAGCTGATTCTGACAAATATCCATAAGCTACATCGTCTTTTGAGAAAAGTTTACCAATGATTGGCAGTATGTTTTTACTGTAAAAATTATACCCTTGTTTGTAAGGCGTTTTATCTGGAACCGAAGTCTCAAGAATAACGAAAACACCATTCGGTTTTAAGACACGTAGTATTTCTTTTAGTCCTTTTTCAAGTGTTTCGAAGTTTCTTACGCCAAAGGCAACCGTGATTGCGTCAAAATAATTGTCTTCAAACGGCATGTTTTCAGAATCCCCTAATACCATTTCTATTGTATTAGATAGTTTCTTGTTGGCGATTTTTTTTACACCTACTTCAAGCATTCCTGAAGAAATGTCTAAACCAATAATTTTTTTAGCATTGGTTTGCGCCATCAAAATAGCTAAGTCACCAGTCCCTGTAGCAATATCCAATATTGTTTCTGGATTTGATTTTGCGACAATTTCCAATACTTTTTTTCGCCACTTGATGTCTATTCCAAAAGAAATGACACGGTTCAAATTATCGTAATTTCCAGAAATAGTATCAAACATTTTTGCAACCTGTTCTTTCTTGCCTAAATCGGAATTTTTATATGGAGTTATGTTTTTTGACATTTTTTAAATTTTCACAAATATAATACATTCTAATTTGAACCGTAATCCAGATTTCAAAATAGTAAGAAAAAAATGGGGCTTATGTTTGGTTTGTACTTATCTAGATATGAGGTTGAAAAGCGAGTGTTATAAATAAATTGAAATATCACTAAAAGTGGGTATTGTGGGTGAGCGTTTTTATAACGATTTTTACACTATAAAATTATAATAGTTTTTCAATGATTAAAAGGGAATTAATGACCCAAATCAAGTGGTTGCTTCTTGCGCTAGTTATATCACTTGTTCTTGTAGGCGGGTTTGACGGTACCGTTGTAAAAGGTGGTAGTGTATTTATTGCGCAGCACACGTTCTTAGGATTAAATTTGTTTTTGGAAATTTTAATTTTTTTTGTCTTTAGTACCTTCGTGGTATTTGGTATTAAAGGCTTTTTTGAGATGTACTCTCAGAAAACATCAAATGTTATTATCTTCATTTCTGGAGTTTTATTAACATTCGTTATTTTTGGATTGTGTTATCAAATTCTGTTTCAAGAGTAGGTCATTTTCCTAATCATTGTTTTAAAAGAAAAACACCCTAATTAGGGTGTTTTTTTATTTTCTAATGTACGTTTGGTAAGTGTAATCAAATTGATGTTTCTCGTCCTTATTTTGGAGTTCAGAATGTATCAGTTCCCAATCCTTAAGGTCAATTTCTGGAAAAAAAGCATCTGCTTCAAAGGTGTGATGAACACGTGTTAATTCAATTTTATTTGAAAAAGGAATTCCTAAATTATAAATTTCACCTCCACCTATAATATATATAGCTTCATTTGAAGGGCATATTTCTATTGCTTTCTCCATACTGCTAACTACAATACAACCTTCTGGGTTATAGTTTTCTTGACGACTTATAACTATGTGTGTTCTGTTAGGTAACGGTTTTGGAAAACTTTCAAATGTTTTTCGCCCCATAATGATAGGGTGGCCTGAAGTGAGACTTTTGAATCTCTTGAAATCGTTGGGTAAGTGCCAAACCAATTCATTGTTTTTTCCAAGTGCATTGTTTTCTGATGCTGCCGCAATCATTATAATCATGTTTCTAGTTCTTATATTGAAGTGTCTTCAGTTATTTGTGATTCTAATTCAGCTATTTTGTTTTTTTGTAATGCAACCAGTCTGTCTATCTGCTCTCTTTCCCAGTTTTTATTCATAAAACGGTCGGTTATGTACACTTTGATGAAATGCAATAGGAAAATAAAAAACCATGCTGTAATTAGGTAAATATACCAATTTGAATCTATTCCAAAATTAAAAAGTTTGGTTGAGACAAACAAAAATAAACTGGCTAAAAATAGAAGTACAAAATGAAAATATAACCCTTTTTTTTGTTTTATCCTTCTTCGGGCATATTCATATAGTTCATGTTGTTCTCTTTCCATAAGTTGAATTTTGGTTATAAAGATAAAATTTAATTCGGAAAGTCGACAATTAGACTATCTAATATTTATTGAGAAAACGTTTTCTTTTTTATTTTAGAAAATTTAAGCTTATGTTAATTGTTAAATTAGCTAAAATTTAACACTGTTTGCCTCATACTACTAAATCTGCATGGAGTGTGACTTAAACTCAATAAAATTTGTTTTCTTTGCTTTATAATATTAAAAATGAAACTGTTATGGCTATTAAAAAGCAATTTATAAAAACAAAACCGGTATGTAAAGTTACCTTTTCAGTTGAGGCAAAAGAAGCTGATGAAGCTGCGGTTATTGGAGATTTTAACAATTGGAATCCTAAAGAAGGGGTTTTAAATAAATTAAAAAATGGTACTTTCAAAGGTGTCTTTAGCATAGATAAGGACGCTGCTTACGAATTCAAGTATGTAATAGACGGTGCATTTGTAAATGAAACTGAAGCAGATTCTTTTAAATGGAACGAGTTTGCAGGAGCAGAAAATAGTGTTTTAGTTGTTTAACTAAAACATTTTTTTTTGTCTATTATACGGCCACATTCCCTTTAATAAGGGCATGGGGCTCATATCCTTCTAACGTGAAATCATCAAATTCAAATTTGAATATGTCTTTTATGGACGGATTCAAGATCATTTTTGGTAAAGATTTTGGTTCTCTAGATAATTGCAATTGCAGTTGCTCGATATGATTATTGTAAATGTGTGCGTCTCCAAAAGTATGGATAAACTCGCCTGCTTCTAGATCGCAAACTTGTGCAATCATCATGGTAAGTAGGGCATAAGATGCAATATTAAAAGGGACTCCTAAAAAGATATCGGCACTGCGCTGGTATAGCTGGCAGGATAGCTTACCATCGGCTACATAAAATTGAAAGAAAGCGTGGCAAGGCGGTAAAGCTGCTTTATTGTTAGCTACATTTTCCTCAAAGGATTTTGTAGTATCCGGAAGTACAGATGGATTCCATGCGGAAACAAGCATTCTACGACTGTTAGGATTTGTTTTTAATTCGGTAATTAAATCGGCTATTTGATCTATTTCTTCACTGTTCCAGTTGCGCCATTGATGACCATAAACAGGTCCCAAATCGCCATTGGTATCAGCCCATGCATCCCAGATTTTAACTCCGTTTTCTTGAAGGTATTTAATATTAGTATCTCCTTTTAAGAACCAAAGTAGTTCATATACAATTGATTTGAAATGCAATTTCTTAGTGGTTACCATAGGGAAACCTTCGCTTAAGTCAAAACGCATCTGATGACCGAAAACACTTTTGGTTCCTGTTCCCGTTCTGTCTCCTTTTTGACAGCCGTTGTCCATAACGTGTTGCACTAAGTCTAAATATTGCTTCATTGAAATGTTTATTTGGTGATTTGATAATTTGGTATTGAATTCAAAAATAGCCAAATTAACGATTGTACAACTACGATTCCCTTTTAGAAATTTCGTCTCTTATTTTAGCTGCTTTCTCATAGTCCTCGTGTTGAACTGCCTGATCAAGTAATTCACTTAATTCCTGAAGGCTATGCTTAATATAAATACGACCGCTTTCGTTGCTTTCTTCTTCATTTCCAAAAGTTTCTGGGTTTGAAAGAATATCATCGATTTCTTGGGAGTCTTTATCTGTTTCTTGTGAATTTGCTTTTAAATAAATACCGGCTTTGTCTAGAATATTTTTGTAAGTAAAAATAGGTGCGTTAAATCGTAATGCAAGTGCGATTGCATCTGAGGTACGTGCATCTATTATTTCTTCAATTTTATCTCTTTCGCAAATGATGCTGGAATAAAATACACCGTCAACTAATTTATGAATGATGACTTGTTTTACAGTGATGTCAAATCGTTCTGCAAAGTTTTTGAATAAATCATGTGTCAACGGGCGAGGTGGTTTAATTTCTTTTTCTAAGGCGATTGCTATAGATTGTGCTTCAAATGCACCGATGACAATTGGTAGTTTTCTTTCGCCATCAACTTCATTCAAAATCAGGGCATAAGCTCCATTTTGTGTTTGGCTGTATGAAATTCCTTTTATCGATAATTTAACTAAACTCATATTTGCTGAAATGAAAAGTACGGGGTACCTAATTTAAAGATTTAATTTCGTTATTAAATTTGGGTGCAATTTTAATAAAAAAATGACAGACAAAAAAACTGCCTGAAAACAAAGGTACGATTATCTTGTTTTCAGGCAGCTATATTTCTTGAAGAATATTACATTATGACTGTTGCGCCTTGAATGTTTTAAATTTCTCGATTAATCTAGGAACGATATCAAATGCATCTCCAACGATTCCGTAGTCAGCCACTTTAAAAAACGGAGCTTCTGGATCACTATTGATAACCACTTTTACTTTTGAAGAACTTATTCCTGCTATATGTTGGATTGCTCCAGAGATTCCTATTGCAATATATAGGTTAGTTGCTACCGGTTTTCCAGTTTGACCAACATGTTCTCCGTGAGGTCTCCAACCTAAGTCGGAAACTGGTTTAGAACAAGCAGTTGCTGCACCAAGTACAGTTGCTAATTCTTCTATCATTCCCCAATTTTCAGGTCCTTTTAATCCACGACCTGCAGAAACTACGATGTCAGCATCAGCGATAGATACTTTTCCAGATACTTTTTCTACTGATTCTACTTTTACTCCAAAATCATTTTCTCCAATAGTGGGATTGAAGTCTTCTTCAGTTAGTGTAGATGGGTTTTCAGAAATACCGTAAGAATTTTTGGCAAGACCAAGAACTTTTACTTCAGTACTGATTTCTGTTATATTAAATGCTTTATTTGAAAATGCATTTCTTTTTACTTGGAAAGGAGATGTGCTTAATGGCAATCCCACTACATTAGAAGCGAAACCAGCCTCTAAAGACACGGCAACAAGTGATGAAAGATAGATACTGTCAGTTGTTGATGAAAGTAAAATTACTTTAGCGCTTTCTTTTTGTGCTGCTTGTTTGATAACATCAGCATATGCTTTAGCAGTAAAACCTGCTAATTTATCGTTGTTTACTTTTAATACTTTGTCTACTCCGTATTTTGATAATTCCGAAACATCACCAGCGTTAACTGTTACTGCTGTTACAGTTGTTCCTAGAGATTCGGCTACTTTTTTTGCATATGAAGCCAATTCAAAAGCTACTTTTTTGAACTTTCCTTCCGCAGATTCTGCATATATTAATATTGACATGATTTATTTTTTTAAAGTTTAAAGTTCCAGGTGTAAAGTTTATTACTGAACACTGAATACTGAACACTGATTTCTAGATTACTTTTGCTTCGTTGTGTAATAAGTCGATTAATTCGTCTAGATTGTCTGGAGAAATTAATTTCACAGCTGATCTAGGTGCTGGTTTTTCAAATTTTACTGCTTTAGTATTTACTGGAGCATCAACAGGTTCAACAATCGTTAGCGCTTTACTTCTAGCAGTCATAATTCCTCTCATGTTCGGAATACGTAAGTCTTTTTCTTCTACAAGTCCTTTTTGGCCTCCAATAATTAATGGAAGAGAAGTAGAAACAGTTTCTTTCCCACCATCAATTTCACGAATTGCTGTTACATTTGTTCCTTCAACGGTAAGGCCGGTACAAGAATTAATGAAATTATTACCCAAGATACCTGCAATCATTCCAGGAACCATTCCTCCGTTATAGTCTAATGATTCTTTTCCTGCAATAACAAGATCGTAACCACCATTTTTTATAACATCGGCAAGTTGTTTTGCTACAAAGAAACCATCAGTAGGAGCTGCATTTACACGAATTGCTTCGTTTGCTCCAATAGCTAATGCTTTTCTTAAAGTAGGTTCAGTTTCTGGTCCTCCAACATTCACAACAGTAACTGTTGCTCCTTGTTGTTCTTGAAACCATATTGCTCGTGTTAATCCGAATTCGTCATTTGGATTAATTACATATTGTACCCCATTGGTATCGAATTCAGAATCACCATTGGTAAAATTAATTTTTGAAGTAGTATCAGGAACGTGACTGATGCAAACTAATATTTTCATAGGATTGTTTTTTATTTTTCTAATAGTCTTTTACAAAATTAGGATATTAATTCGAATAATATACTATGCATGCATAGTTTTTTTTAGTAAGCTATTACGATTTCGTAGCCCGGATAGTAGCGACATCCTTTGTGTGGCTCCTTTAGCCACAGGAAGATATAGCGTATAGCCGGATACAGCTGCTGATTATTTTAGAGTAATTTATGCAAAAAAGTGATTTAAAATATTTATTTTTGCTATCGAAAATTAGACATATACAATATAAATATGAGAACGATACAATTTAGAGAGGCTATTTGCGAAGCGATGAGTGAAGAAATGCGTAATGATGAGTCCATATATTTAATGGGTGAAGAAGTTGCGGAATACAATGGTGCTTACAAAGCGTCTAAAGGTATGCTTGCCGAATTTGGAGAAAAAAGAGTAATTGACACTCCAATCGCAGAGCTAGGTTTTACAGGGATTGCAGTAGGTTCAGCGATGAATGGTTGCAGACCTATTGTAGAATACATGACTTTTAATTTCTGTCTTGTAGGGATTGATCAAATTATAAATAATGCAGCTAAGATGCGTCAAATGACTGGTGGTCAGTTTAACGTGCCTATTGTTTTTCGTGGCCCAACAGCTTCGGCAGGACAATTAGGAGCGACTCACTCACAAGCATTAGAAAACTGGTTTGCTAACACACCTGGTCTTAAAGTAGTAGTTCCATCTACTGTTTATGATGCAAAAGGATTGTTGAAATCAGCTATTCGTGATAATGATCCTGTGATTTTCATGGAATCAGAACAAATGTATGGTGATAAAGGTGAGGTTCCAGATGGGGAGTACACTATTCCTATTGGAGTTGCTGATATCAAGCGTGAAGGAACAGATGTTACTATCGTTTCTTTTGGTAAAATTATCAAAGAAGCTCATATCGCTGCTGAGGAATTAGCCAAAGAAGGAATTTCTTGCGAAATTATCGATTTGAGAACAGTACGTCCTATGGATTATGACACTATTTTAACATCTGTTAAAAAAACAAATAGATTGGTAGTTCTTGAAGAGGCTTGGCCTTTTGCAAGTGTTGCTTCTGAAATTACTTATATTGTTCAAGAACGTGCTTTTGATTTTCTTGATGCACCAATTCAAAGAATTACAACTGCTGATACGCCAGCGCCTTATTCTCCAGTATTATTGAAAGAATGGTTGCCAAATGCGGATGACGTTATAAAAGCGGTTAAAAAAGTAATGTATAAATAATATACTAAACCATGTTATGAAAGCTTCATCAATCGTTCGTTTGATGAAGTTTTTTGTTTTAAATAGAATTATGAAAAAGAATTTTTTATTTATTGTCTTTCTTTTATTGATGATCTCCAATGCTGTTTTTGCCCAAACAAAAGTGAGCGGTATCATTGTAGATAAATTAGATCAACCTGTCCCTTTTGCAAATATAGCGTTCAAAGATTCTAGGGAGGGAACTGTTGCTAATGAAGATGGGCGTTTTTATATTGAATCTGCTAAAACATATACGACTTTAGTAATTACTTCTGTTGGTTTTTCAGATCGGGAAATTGCCTTGGAAAAAGCGGTTAGCTATAACTTTAGGGTGCTGTTGAAAGAGGCCGAAAGCTTAAATGAAGTTGTTATTTTTACTGGTAAAACATCAAAAAAGGATAATCCTGCGCTGGATATTCTTAGAAAAATATGGGAGAGAAAGCGTAAAAACGGATTGTATCTTTTTGATCAATACCAAATGGAAAGGTATGAGAAGATTGAGTTTGATATGAACACAATTGACAGTGCTTTTATGAAAAATAAACTGTTCAGAGGAATGGAATTTATTTTTGATCATGTCGATACTTCCAGGGTTACCGGAAAGACGTATTTGCCGATTTTTATAAATGAAACCTTGTCAGATATTTACGGAGATAATAAACTGAAGAAAGTAAAAGAAAAAATAAAAGCCAATAAAAGCTCTGGTTTTAAGGGGAATCAGCAATTGCTATCTTTTGTAAAAGATTTATACTCAGATTATAATGTTTATGATAATCACCTTACCTTTTTTGACAAAAGCTTTACCAGTCCTATTTCTACAACAGGAATTGATGTCTATAACTATGTACTGAGAGATAGTGCTTATATCAATAATAAATGGTGTTACAACATCGTGTTTTATCCAAGACGTAAGAACGAATTGACTTTTAAAGGTGATTTTTGGGTAAATGATACAACCTACGCTATTAAGAAAATTAATATGGCAGTTACTAAAAGTGCTAATATTAACTGGGTGAAGGATATTTATTTAGAACAGGAATTCGATGTTGTAAATGATTCTGTTTTTCTGTTGACCCGTGATTACTTAATGTCAGATTTTGCAGTAAATAAAAAAGAAGATTCAAAAGGACTTTATGGAAAGCGCACATCTTTCTACGGGAATCATGAGTTCAATAAAGAAAAACCTTCGTCTTTTTATAAAGAAGAAGTCGCTTATGCTAATGATTCGATCTACAATAAGTCAGATCAGTACTGGCATAAAAACCGTTATGAGAACTTAAGTAAAGATGAGTTGGGTGTTTATAGGATGCTTGATACCTTGCAAACGGTTAGGAAATTCAAACAAATAACAAGTTTAGTTACTGTGCTTGCCAGCGGCTACGTCAATTATGGAAATTTTGATTATGGACCTATTTTTTCCACTTTTGGATTCAATGAAGTAGAGGGAGTGCGTTTGAGAGCCGGAGGAAGAACTTATTTTGGTACTAATGATACTTGGAGATTACAGGGATACACAGCCTATGGTTTTAAAGATGATAAATTTAAATACGGACTATCAGGAAAGTGGATGGTTGACAAACGAAATAGAATTATCCTGTCAGGGGGAAATAGGAGAGACGTAGAACAAATTGGTGCGAGCTTAACCACTACAAATGATGTTTTAGGTCGAAGCTTTGCCTCTTCTTCTCTATTTTCATCTGGAAGTAATGGGAAGTTGACTAATATCAATTTGAGTAATGTTGCTGTCGAAATCGAACCAATAAAAAACCTGACCTTTCAAACCGGTTTTTCTTATCGAACATTAGAATCTGCTTCGCCAACATTTAGTTTGGATTACTATACAGATGCTGGACAAACTGCTACAAAAAGTGATGTGAAACAGTCTGAAGTGAGTTTTCAGATTGAGTATACGCCAAAGCGAAAAACGATTGGGTATGCTGTAGAGAGAGACAATGTAGATAGCCCTTTCAGTAGGTTTTTTGTAAACTATAGCCATGGATTCAAAGGATTGTTAGATAGTGATTTTAAATATGAAAAATTACAATTGTACTATAAACAGCCTATAATCATTGGTCCGTTAGGACGAACAAATATTACTATTGAGATGGGAAAAACTTTTGGCACAATTCCTCTAGGTCTTATGAGTGTTATTCCTGGGAATCAAACTTATTTTACTATCGACAACACCTTTAGTAATCTTAATTTCTACGAATTTGTGTCTGATCAATATGCAACGCTACAATGGGATCATAATTTTGGAGGGCGTATTTTCTCCAGAATTCCATTTATGCGAAAACTAAATTGGAGAGAAATCATTGGAGTAAAAGGCGTTTACGGAACCATTTCAGATGCTAACAGAGCGATAAATGCTTCGGGTCTGCAGTACAATGCTCCTGAAAACGTGTATTGGGAGTATAATGCCGGAATTGGGAATATCTTCAAAGTGTTCCGTATCGATTTTGCCTGGAGAGGAAATTATTTAAATACACCAGATACGCAGCGATTTTCAGTAAAAGGATCTTTTGGTTTTTATTTTTAGGAGCTATTTCCAGCTATTCGTTGCAATCTTTTCCTTTTTAAAGAAAAAAGGAAAAGGATTTCCACTTCTATCTGGGCTAAAAAAATCAGCGCATGAGAGAAGCTATAGAATATCTTTCGGAAGTAGACCCAATTTTCAATATCATAATTGAAAAATACGGAATACCAATCAGACCAAAACGGCCACAAGGTTTTGAGACGCTAGTGCTGCTGATTTTAGAACAGCAAGTGTCTATTGATTCAGCTAAAGCTACTTTTTTGAAATTAAGGGAAAGGATAAAAATCTTTGAGCCGACTCTTTTGATAGGTTTAGCGGATGAGGAGTTTAGACTTCTTGGCGTAAGCCGACAAAAAACATCCTATATCAAAGCGTTATCCTTGGCAGTGCTTAGCAAGAACATAGACTTGGAATCTTTGGCGGGTAAAACGCCGGATCAGGTACGGGAAGAACTTATCAAAATCAAAGGAATAGGAAACTGGACTATCGACGTCTATTTAATGTTTAGCCTTCAAGCTCCAGATTTACTTCCACTGGGAGATGTTGCGGTAGTAAATACAATCAAAGAATTACTCGATATTCACGAGAAAGAAGCCATGGAAGCGCATGCTGAAAAATGGAGTCCGCATCGCTCCATTGCCACTTTTCTATTGTGGCATTATTATCTCAAAAAAAGAAATAGGACAATAGTGTATCAATATTAGTTTTTTTGCTATTTAATGTGTAGATAAGAGCAATTTTATATTGTAAAAACAGATGGTTTGCTTATTTTTGTTGCGATTATCATAGAAAAGAAAAAATTAAAATGACTGCAGACAAAATAAAAACTTTCGATGTACTTATCGAAATTCCAAGAGGAAGTAGAAACAAATATGAATACGATTTCGAAATAAGAAGAATGCGTTTCGACAGAATGTTGTTTTCATCAATGATGTACCCAGCTGATTATGGATTTATTCCTGAAACTCTTGCGCTAGATGGTGATCCACTAGATGTATTAGTTTTAGTAAACGAGCCTACTTTTCCTGGATGTGTTATGGAAGTAAAACCTATTGGTGTTTTTCACATGGCAGATGATAAAGGGCCGGACGAAAAAGTAATATGTGTACCAGTATCTGATCCAATTTGGAATTCATTGAATGATTTGTCAGATATGAATCCACACTTATTAAAAGAAATAGAACATTTCTTCCAAGTTTATAAAGATCTTGAAAACAAAACAGTTGACGTAGGTGGATGGGGAGATGTTAATGAAGCATACGCCATTATTAAAAAATGTACCGATCGTTTTGATCAAATTGAAAATAAACCAGAGGGATTATTCAGTATTAAGTAATAAATACCCCTGTATTTTATAAAAAAAGCAACATTCTGTTAAGAGTGTTGCTTTTTTGTTTAAATTCGTTTTTGTACTATATTGATTATTAACCAATAACCAAAAAAACCAAATTTATGAATACAATTATGATTTATTTGCCAATTGTCATGGCAATTGTAGGGCTTCTGTTCATGTGGATTAAAAGATCTTGGGTATTAAAACAGGATGCCGGCGACGGTAAGATGAAAGAAATTTCAGATTATATTTACGAAGGTGCATTAGCGTTCTTAAAAGCAGAATATAGGTTACTCGCTTTCTTCGTAGTTGGAGCAAGCATCGTTTTAGCAGGATTGTCTTATTTTGTTCCTACTACACATATTTTAATAGTTGTTGCATTTGTTTTCGGTGCAGTTTTCTCAGCTCTTGCAGGGAATATGGGAATGAAGATTGCAACAAAAACAAATGTTAGAACTACACAGGCGGCACGAACAAGTTTGCCGCAAGCATTAAAAGTTTCTTTTAGTGGTGGAACCGTAATGGGACTAGGTGTTGCCGGTTTAGCTGTTCTAGGTTTAACTTCTTTCTTTATCTTTTTCTTCCATTTCTTTATGAATGGAACATGGACTTCAACTGAGGACATGACCATCGTCTTAGAAACATTGGCTGGTTTTTCTCTTGGAGCCGAATCAATCGCCTTGTTTGCCCGTGTGGGAGGTGGTATTTATACAAAAGCGGCCGATGTTGGAGCTGATTTAGTAGGGAAAGTAGAAGCAGGAATTCCAGAAGATGACCCACGTAATCCAGCTACGATTGCTGATAACGTAGGAGATAATGTCGGGGATGTTGCCGGAATGGGTGCAGATTTGTTCGGGTCATACGTAGCGACAGTTTTGGCAGCGATGGTTCTTGGGAACTACGTTATCAAAGACATGGGAGGAAGTATAGATGATGCCTTTGGTGGTATCGGACCTATTTTATTGCCAATGGCAATTGCCGGTTTCGGAATCTTATTTTCGATTATAGGAACCATGTTAGTTAAAATTACTGATGAAAATGCTAAAGAAGCACAAGTACAAAAAGCGTTAAATATTGGAAACTGGGTTTCTATAGGTTTAACAGCAGTAGCTTGTTATTTTTTAGTACAATATATGTTGCCAGCCAATATGAAAATGGAATTTTTTGGTGAAGGAATGCAAGACATTTCCTCGATGAGAGTTTTCTATGCTACGATTGTTGGGCTGGTAGTGGGTGCTGTTATTTCATCTGTCACAGAATATTACACGGGATTGGGAACAAAACCAGTGATGGCTATTGTTCAAAAATCGAGTACTGGAGCAGGAACTAATGTAATTGCAGGTTTAGCAACAGGAATGATTTCTACATTTCCTACCGTTTTATTATTTGCTGCTGCCATTTGGACTTCTTATGCACTTGCAGGATTTTATGGAGTAGCATTAGCTGCTTCAGCTATGATGGCGACTACAGCGATGCAATTAGCTATCGATGCTTTTGGTCCAATATCTGATAATGCAGGTGGAATTGCTGAAATGAGTGAATTGCCAAAAGAAGTACGTACACGTACTGATATCTTGGATTCGGTAGGTAATACGACCGCTGCTACTGGAAAAGGATTTGCTATTGCTTCGGCAGCATTGACTTCGTTAGCATTATTTGCAGCATATGTAACTTTTACGGGAATTGACGGGATTAATATTTTTAAAGCTCCTGTTTTAGCGATGTTATTCGTAGGGGGAATGATTCCGGTAGTGTTCTCTGCATTAGCGATGAACTCTGTTGGTAAAGCCGCAATGGATATGGTGTATGAAGTACGCCGACAGTTCAAAGAAATTCCTGGAATTATGGAAGGTACTGGTAAGCCAGAATATGCAAAATGTGTTGATATTTCGACTAAAGCCGCTTTACGCGAAATGATGCTACCTGGAATTTTAACGATTGGTTTTCCTATTGCCATTGTGCTTCTTGGGAAACTGGTTTATGGGGACAATAATCAATTAATTGCAGAAATGCTTGGAGGATATATGGCTGGAGTTACTGTTTCTGGGGTTCTTTGGGCAGTTTTTCAAAACAATGCCGGAGGTGCTTGGGATAATGCTAAGAAATCTTTTGAAGCAGGCGTAATGATTAACGGTGAGATGACTTACAAAGGGTCTGAGGCGCATAAAGCTGCCGTAACTGGTGATACTGTTGGAGATCCTTTCAAAGATACTTCTGGACCATCGATGAACATATTAATTAAATTGACTTGTTTGATAGGTTTAGTAATGGCACCAATTTTAGGAAGCGGAAGTCATACTATTACGGATAAAGCGCGTTGTTGCATTACGACTGGCGCATGTACTTCAATGTCTAAAGAAGAATGTGTTGCTAAAGGTTGTACTAATGCAGCTTGTGAGCATATGAAAGGGGCGCATATGATGCAGGAAGTTTCTAAACAAGTGACTATTGAGAAAACAAATGTTAATGGTGCAGTTGTCGGTACAGTTACAACTACTGTAAACGGTCAAGTGGATACAAAAGTTTTTGAAGGCACTGACGCTGAAGTTCAAGCAAAAATTGATGCTTTAAAATAATTATATGCTTTGTTATAAATGAAAAATGCCTCGCGAAAGTGAGGCATTTTTTTATAGTAAGGTTGTATTTTTTTTATTTTAAGATGAGAAGAATAGGGCTAAAATAATCCGTTCAACTCAGCATTAATCTTGTTTAAAATCATTCCTAAATCCTCTGGATTGTCGACAAAGTTAATGTTGTCTACGTCAATAATTAATAATTTTCCGCGATCGTAGGTATGAACCCAGGCCTCATAACGCTCGTTTAATCGGCTTAAATAATCAATAGAAATTGAGTTTTCATACTCACGTCCTCTTTTATGTATTTGTCCTACTAAATTAGGTATCGAACTTCTTAAATAAATTAATAAATCAGGGGCTTTTACCGTCGATTCCATTAATTCAAAAAGCGAAGAATAATTCTGAAAATCACGATTAGTCATCAAACCCATTGAGTAGAGATTTGGTGCGAAAATATGGGCATCTTCATAAATCGTCCTATCTTGAATGATTTTCTTTCCGCTCTCGCGTATTTGGATCACTTGACGGAAACGACTGTTTAAGAAGTAAATCTGTAAATTAAATGACCAGCGTTCCATTTGGTGATAGAAATCATCGAGGTACGGATTGTCAACGACATCTTCATAATGAGGCTCCCATTTAAAATGTTTTGCCAATAAACGCGTTAGTGTCGTTTTTCCCGATCCGATGTTTCCTGCTACTGCTATGTGCATTACGGTGTTGTGATTTTATAATTTATAATTCCCTTCGATGTAAAAATAGATAAAATTTGGTCTTTGTAACAGAATTTTTTAAACGTTTTTTCTGAAATATCAATTTCATGTTTTTGTTTTTTCTCTAAGTCTTCAAAAAACAGCTTACTATTTTTAGAGTAGATAAATTGAGAGTCATTAATGATCTCAATAGTATCGAAATCTGGCGTTTTGCCTTTAGTTTTTATTTTCCCGAAGGCATCGCAAGAGTACCAGTTGTTTTTGTTGTCTATCCAATAGAAGGTATTGAAATCAGTTTGATAGTATTTGATGCTTTCTGGAAAAGGTGTAGATATTGTTTTGTAGTCATTTTTTATATAATTAAAAAGACCAATCTGCTGGTTCAAACTATTATAAATCCAAAGCCTATTTTGTGCAGCAATTCCAATTGCTGATGCCGCTATAGGACTTGTGTTTTCTGAAAAGTTTACTTTTTGCGTTTCATTTAATTGATTGTCCAGTAAGATAACGGTATTGAAATTCTCATAGAAAAGCACGATTTTTAGTGGGTTTCTAATGTCGACTTTTGCTATTTTTCCAAGAGAGGTGTTTTTATATTCTAATGATTCAGTGTCATTCGTTTTATGTAGAACGTTATCCTTTATATAGTAATAGAATTCAAACTGATCATAACCAATGAAATCATCAGCAATGATATTGAAGGTGTCTGTTGTAATGGTTTCAAGCTTAATGTTTTGACTAATAGCGGTCCAGGTCGATACTAAAGTAATGAAGAGAATTATTTTTTTCATATATAGCTAAATTACGATTAAACCTTTTATAATTATTGAAGTCTTAATTTATTTATAATAAGATTGTAACAAAAAGATAAACGGGAGGTCTTACCATAATAATTTTTTAAAAGTTAAAAGTCATGAAGAAAGTAATTTTAGTTTTAGCATTTAGTGCGTTTGGCTGTTTAGGTTTGCAAGCACAGGAGTTCCAAGGTCTGGCTGTATATGAATCAAAAACGAGCACGGCTGATTTTAAATCGAATTTTGCAGGTAATAGGGAGATGACTCCTGAAATGCAAAAATCAATTGAAGAACGTATGAAAGGTATGTTTGAAAAGACCTTTATTCTGAATTTTGACAAATCGGCTTCAGTATACAAAGAAGAAGAAAGATTAGACGCTCCAGGTCAAGGAGGCGGAATGAGAATGATGGCTTCAATGACTGGTGGCGGCGGAACCTTATATAAAAATGTTAAAGAGAAACTGTATGCTGTTGATAAAGAATTTATGGGAAAGGAGTTTCTTGTAAAAGATTCATTAGTAAATTATCAATGGAAAATGGAGGGCGAAACTAGAGTTATTGGAGGGTATAATTGTTTTAAGGCGACAACCGTGAGACCAGCTAGTAAAACTGATTTTAGAAATTTTAGACCTAAAAAAGAAGATCCTGCAGCTGCTAAACCTGCTGATGGTGAAAAGAAAACAAATTTCATGGATAATTTAGAAATGCCTAAGGAAGTGACTATAACAGCTTGGTATACACCTGAGATTCCGGTAAATCAAGGTCCTGAAAATTATTGGGGATTGCCAGGTTTGATTTTAGAAATTAACGATGGTAAAACTGTTATATTATGTTCGAAAATTGTACTAAATCCTAAAGAAAAAACGGTAATAAAGGCACCAGTTAAGGGGAAAGTGATTTCTCAAAAAGAATATGATGAAACGGTTATAAAAAAAATGCAAGAAATGCGTGAGATGAACCAAGGTCGTGGGGGTGCGCAAATGAGAATGGGTAATTAAGAATATTCATAATTTGGAAATTATCTAAGTAAATTATTATAACATACTTGCACTACATGAAAACAACAATACAAATTGCTTTTCTTTTTATTACCTCTATTTTTTATTCCCAATCTATAAAGTTGGATGGATTTATTACAGATTCCAAATCATTAGGACTTGAAATGGCAAATGTCATGGCCGTAAATGCTAATACAAAAGCAATGGATGCCTATGCAATAACTAATGACAAAGGGAAGTTTTCTCTTAACTTGAAAGCCAATACACGTTACAGCATTAAGATTAGTTTCTTAGGGATGCAGAATAAAGAAATAGAGATTGTTACTGTTGCTGAAGATATAATTAAAACGATTGTTCTTGAAGCGGGAGGTATTGAGTTAGACGGCGTAGAGATTGTGCGAGAGATGCCAGTTTCTATAAAAGGAGATACTATTGTATATAATGCTGACTCTTTTAAAACAGGGACAGAAAAGAAGTTAGAAGACATCCTGAAAAGATTGCCTGGAGTAGAAGTAAATGCCGATGGAGAAATTGAAGTTGAAGGGAAAAAAGTTACACAGATGCTGGTTAACGGAAAGAAATTCTTTGAAGGGGACACTAAATTAGGGTCGAGGAACATACCGGCTGGTGCAGTTGATAAAATTCAAGTTCTGAGAAACTTTTCTGAGGTGGGTCAATTGAAAGGATTAGAAAACAGTAATGATGATGTTGCCATTAATATTAAATTAAAATCTGGTAAAAATAAATTTTGGTTTGGTGATATTTCGGCTGGAACAGATTTTGTGGATCGGTTTATTATCAACCCCAAGTTGTTTTATTACAGCCCAAAAACAAGTGTTAATGTCATTTCAAACTTTAATAACATAGGAGACGTTCCGTTTTCTAACAGAGATTATTTTAGATTGACAGGAGGATCCAGAAACACAATTGGAAGAAGCGGAACAAATTTCAATGTTTCAAGCAACGATCTGGGGATTTCTACCCAAAGGGATAATAAAGCTAAAAGTATTGACAATAAGTTTGGGGCAATCAATATAGCTCAACAGATGTCTAAAAATTGGAATATTAGTGGTTTTGGAGTGCTTTCTTCAAATAAAACAATTTCGGACACACAGACTAAAATTGGGATATTCCAGCCCAACTCCACTGCGATAAAAACAAACGAAAGCAGATCTGATTTTTCAGATTTAAGAAACAATTTGGCTATTATTAAATTGGGGTCAAAGTTTAAGCCTAATGTGAACTTTCAATTTGATTATGACATATCGTTAAGAAAGTCAGATCAAACAGAGGATAATGATTTGCTAACTAATTCGGTTACCTATGATTCCAACGGCGATAAATCCCAGAGTAATAGTATAAAGTCGTTTAAAAAGCAAAATCCCATAGCGGTAAATCAGAGTGTGAATATTTTTTGGACTCAGAATAAAAAAAGTACTTGGGCATTTGAGATGCAACATTTGTATCAAGACGAAGACCCATTTTACAATCCTGATTTACAAAATGATCCCTTTCCATTTTTAGGTTTTGATTCAACTCAACGCAGTTTTAATATTAATCAAAATCGATTTGTCAAAACAAATAAATTAGATGTAAAAGCAGACTATTATTACTCGTTAACAGCTAAAAGTAATTTGAATGTAACTGTTGGAAATACAAAATCTCATCAAGATTATAGTTCGTCAATTTTCCAGCTTTTGGATAATGGGGATGAATCTATATTAAATAATGATGAATATAAAAATGATGTGAAATATGGATTTAACGATGCCTACTTAGGAGTACATTATAAGTTTATTACAGGTAAATTCACTTTTAACCCAGGGCTAAGTCTACACAAATACAATACGTTTAATGAGCAATTAAGTACTAAACAGGAAGATAATTTCTCTAGAGTACTACCTGATTTGTTTGCTCAGTATCAGATTAAGAAATCGGAATCTTTAACCTATAATTTTAGGAAAGCAAATGTATTCAATGATATTAATTCATTTGTTCAGGGATATGTTTTTTCAAACTTCAACTCTTTCAATAGAGGGAATAGATTCTTAGAAAACGCATTGCAAGAAACACATTCCTTACGGTATTTTAAATATAATTTATTCAATTTTACTACTGTTTTTGGAAACTTAAATTATAGTAAAACAACTGATCCTGTTGTAAATAGAGCCTATTTTAATGGGATAAACCAAGTGAGTGAAAAAGTAAATGCTAATTTTGAAAACGAGAGCATTAATGGAATAGTTGGATATCAACGTTCATTCCTGAAGTATTACAAAGCCTCTGTTAATTTAAATTTGAATTGGTCTAAATTTAATAGCTTAAGAGCGAATCCAAATGACCCTTCAAATCCTTTAATAGATTTCGTACAAACAACTGAATCTTTCTCTCAGACCTATCGAGGCTCGATGGGAACTCAATTTAAAATTTGGCCTAATTTAGAATTGGGGTATTCGTTAACATTGAACGATTATCAAAATACAGTTTTTAAAACAAAACAACCATTTGTGAAATTTGATTATTTCTTCCTAAAAGCATTTTCTGTAACTGCAGATTATAATAATTATACCTATTCAAACTCTGAAGGGACAATAAATAATAAGTATGAGTTTCTAAACTCTAGCTTTAGTTACCGTAAAAAAGATGCTAAAATGGAATATACAGTGGCTGCAACAAACTTATTGAATACTAAAACTATAAATGATGATACCTTTAGTCAAACTGGATATCGATCGTCACAGTATTTAGTTCAGCCTAGATATGTTGTATTTTCATTGAAATATAATTTATAAACAAACTGTGTTTAAATAAAAAACCAGCTCAATTGAGCTGGTTTTTTTATGTCTTTTAATTGAAAATATAATTACAATCCAAAAGCGTCTTTCACTTGGTCAACAAAATCTAATTTCTCCCAAGTAAATAACTCAACTTCAACAGTTTTTGTTAATCCTCCTGGAGCAAAGAAAGTTTTAGTAACCGTTTCTGGCGTACGTCCCATGTGTCCGTAAGCTGCAGTTTCACTATAGATAGGATTTCTTAGTTTTAAACGTTGCTCAATAAAGTAAGGACGCATATCAAAGATAGCTTCTACTTTCTTAGCAATTTCGCCGTCTCTTAAGCTTAGTTTTGACGTTCCGTAAGTATCAATGAATATTCCCATGGGTTTCGCTACACCAATGGCATAAGAAACCTGAACTAGAATTTCGTCAGCTACACCAGCGGCAACTAAGTTTTTAGCAATATGACGTGTAGCATAAGCTGCACTTCTATCCACCTTACTTGGGTCTTTTCCAGAGAAAGCACCACCACCGTGAGCTCCTTTTCCTCCGTACGTATCTACAATGATTTTTCTTCCTGTAAGTCCTGTGTCTCCATGAGGGCCTCCAATTACAAATTTACCGGTTGGGTTAATATGATATTGAATAGCGTCATTAAATAAATGAGCGTGAGCAGGATTTTTAGCAATGATTCTTGGAATCAAAATCGACACTAGGTCTTTTTTAATTTTAGCAAGCATAACTGATTCTTCATCAAAATCATCATGTTGAGTAGAAATTACAATAGCATCAATACGTGTAGGTTTGTTGTCATCACTATATTCTAATGTTACCTGTGATTTAGCATCTGGGCGTAAATAAGTAATTTCATTATTTTCACGTCTAAGAATAGCTAATTCTTGTAATAATTTATGAGATAAATCCAAAGCCAATGGCATGAAGTTTTCCGTTTCATTAGTAGCGTAACCAAACATCATTCCTTGGTCACCCGCTCCTTGATCTTCAGGATTAGCTCTGTCAACACCTTGGTTTATATCTGCTGATTGTTCGTGAATAGCAGAAAGAATACCACAAGAATTGGCTTCAAACATGTATTCACTTTTGGTGTATCCAATCTTTCTGATTACTTCACGAGCAATATGTTGCACGTCTAAGTAAGTATTTGATTTTACTTCACCTGCTAAAATTACTTGACCTGTAGTCACTAAAGTTTCGCAAGCTACTTTTGAATCAGCATCAAATGCCAAAAAATTATCAATTAATGCGTCTGAAATTTGATCTGCAATTTTGTCTGGGTGTCCCTCACTTACAGATTCTGACGTAAATAAATATGCCATAATAAATATAAATTTAAAATTAAGGGAGGAAAAATAATTGCGGGAAATACTAAAGTAGAGTTTCTGCTTTAGCATTTTTTCTACTGAAAATTTTTCAGCATCCATAATGAATTCGTTTCATTATGAAGAGGTTGCAATCAGTTCAAATTTTTCCTCTTGTAATTGAGTGCAAAGGTATGAAACCATTTTGAATTGTAAATTAAACTTAAGTATTTTTTTTAAGTTAAAAGGGTTGCAAACCATAAGGGCATAAGTTAGTGTTATTTGGGCGTGCCTCCATTAGTAAAATAAGCCATCTAGTTTGAGGGTAATGGCTCATTTTATTAATGCTGTCGTGCTATTCGTTGCAAGTCCTCAATAAGTTTCGCTATCGCTACACTTGTTTGCGGGCTTTTCACTGCTATCACTCACGCGGGTTTGGGGAAATCTTATTAACATTTAGAAAATTACCAAACACTACTTATCTTCTTTTTTGATTTTATAGAATACGTCCACACCATGCCGTTTTTACTGTCATATTTTTCAATCTTTCCTTGATGATACAAATCATTTAAAATTAGATTGCTCTCCTCAACACTACAATCACTTATAAAAGCATATTCTGTAACGGTCATGTTATTAAATCGTTGGAATAGCGATTCTGGACTTAGTTGGATGTTGTTTTTTGTAACATTGGGTATGAATTCTCGAATGATTTCTTCAAATTTTTCATACGGTTGTAAGCCTGTTATGGATGTTTTTATTTCGTTGTCTATAGAAAACAATATTGTTGGAAAAGTAGTAACTTTTAGTTTTTTAGCATAGTCTAAATCTTCATTGAATAAATCTAGCCCTTTGCCATTTATATCTTTTAAAAGCAATGCCGAATCCAAACCACAAGTCAAAGCAGCTTTTTCAATTTCGGGCCATTTGCTAATATTCCTTTTTTCGATAAAAATCATTTCCTGTAAACGTCTTAAAAACGAAATTGCTTTGTCGTTACTTTGAATCTGAGCTGCTTTAAATGCAATCGACGGTGGGTAGGAGGAATGCAGTGGGTCTTCAATCCAGATGTCGCCATCCAGCGGAGTTTTGTGTTCCTTACTTACCTCTTCCCAATGCTTGGCAGCATCCAATGGGTTTTTGATTATGCCACGATCATAATTTGTCCAGGATGGCAATAAGCCACCCATGTGATATTGAATGTCAATATAGTCACCATACTCTAATTTTAGCTTTCTTAAAACTGGCTGAATCACCCAGCAAGTAGAGCAAATAGGATCTGTAAAATAAGTAATTTTAAGAGGCTTATTAACGGGCTCTTTTTTGTCTTTGTCAGTTACCAAAGGCAAGATATAGCCTCTTTCGCTGTGTTTTTCAGGTTCCAAAAAGATTGTTTTCAGCAATCGTCCTTGTTCTAAATGATTGGTAAGGTCGCTGTAGCGTTCTTGATAATAGGTATCAAAAGCTTGTTCAATCGAGGAAGAATTCATCAAGGTTTTGGTCAAAGTTTTAGCGTCAAGAAGAGCGTTAGTTGTTCCTGCACTCGTAAACGGCACCGCCAGATGAGCCGCATCACCTATCAATACTACGTTCTCTTTATGAAAAATAGGCAAAGTATCAAAATCTCTAGTTTTCCAGATGTAAGAAGTGCTGAAATCATTGGCGTCGAGAACGTCCCTAACTTCGTCGGGGAAATCGGTAAGCATGTCATAGCAAAATTTTTGAAGCGCTTCAGGGCTTTTTCCTTCGTCTCCAGATGCTAGTTTGACATCATATTGCATAAACCAAACCGATTCATTACAGGAAGCTGGAATAAAGCCAAACGCCAAACCTTTGATTTTACTTTGGTATTTCTGAAAAACAACTTTTTCAGGATCGTCTATGGCTCGCTTTTTAGAAATCCCTACAATCTCATGTACTGCTATTGGAGTAAAATTGACTTTTCCAAATAGCGACTCTCTTACTTTAGAATTGCTTCCATCGGCACCAATAAAAATGTCGCCATATTCGATTTCACCATTTTCAAAAACCGCCGCAATCGCAACATTGTTTTCGTATAAAAAATGAGAAAACACACGTCCCATTATTAAATTTTTTTTTGAAAAAAAAGAATATAAGTGTGAAATGAGATCAACACGTTTCATACAATGCCATCCGTCTAATTTGATTCGGATTTCTTCATCGCCGTCGGGTCTTTTTAAACTGAATAAATTGACGTTTTGTTTGTGTAAAGCAGAGCTTTGTTCTTTCGAAAACTCAGATAAAATTGAAAGCCCATCAGCACTCATCAAAAATGCATGTCCTTGATTGACCATACTTGCTGATCTCTCGCTGATAACAACATCCCAGTTTTCTTTTCGCAGCAGTAGTCCCATTGTAAGACCAGCTATACCGCCGCCTAATATAACTGCTTTCATATTAAAACGGTTTTAATTCTGTCCATTGCTTCATAAATCACTTCTTCAGAGGTAGCAAAACTCATTCGAATATGACCTTCGGCACCTTCTCCAAACCATTGTTTTAATCCTGGTACAACGGCTACTTTTGCTTCTCGTAATAAGAGGTCATAGATTTCTTGGCTGGATTTCTTGGTTTCGGTAATATTCGTAAAAGCAACATAACAGCCATCAGGAGCAATGCAATTAAAACCAGGTATAGTATTCAATTCGTCCACGATAATGGTTCTAACCTTTGTGAGATGCGTGACAAAATTATCTAGATAATACCCGCATTCGTTCAAAGCAGCACTGGCAGCCACTTGTGATAAAACAGTAGCGCCATGTACGGTGGAATTATGCAAAGAAGTGTCCATTAAAAGTTTGAAATGATTGTGATTGTGTGCAATTACAGCACCAATTCGTAAACCGGCAAGGCCATAGGATTTACTAAACCCAGTAATGGTAATGGTTTGATTTCGTATTTCTTCATTGATAGAAGCGATACTGGTAAATACAGCTGGTAAAAACACAATGTCACTCCATATTTCGTCAGACAAAATAATCAAATTGTGTTTACAGGCAATTTTCCCCAGAGTTGTAAGTTCACTTTTAGAAAATACTTTTCCCGTAGGATTTAAGGGATTGCACAAGCAAATCATTTTGGTGCGTATAGTAATGAGCTTTTCCATTTCCTCAAAATCGACATTTGAAGTTCCTGCTGGAATAGCAAACGGAACCGCTTTTCCTCCCACATTTTCAATAGAATATCGGAATAAAAAATCAACTGGGTCAAAAATAATGGCTTCGTCGCCAATGTTTAAAAAAGCTTTACAAGTCAAAAAGATGCCAAAAGCTGCGCTGTCCACGGGAAAAGCAAACTCAGGTTGCACAGGAACATTTCTCCGTTGCTGAAAATAAGTAGCTATGCTGTCTTTAAACTCAGGAAGTCCTTCGGGAGGCGTGTAGCAAAAATAACGGTCTTTTGCAAACTTAGCGATTGCGTCGGCAATTTCAGGAGCACTTTTAAAATCAGGATCCGCAGCAGTAAGCGGAATAACACCTTCAGGAACTGTTGCCCATCTTAAATTATAGGCGCGTTTTTTAAGTAAGTCAAAATCGATTGCATTGTTTTGAAACATTGTATGTGTAGGTTTGAGATTTGGGGCGCATTGAAAGGTCAATTACGTATTTCAAAAATAAGTGTTTTTTTAATTAGTAGGAACTTCTTCTGTTTAATTATTCGTAATATAATAATCCGATGCGCCGTGTAGTTAAAAAAAAAGGAAAATCTAATTGTTGATATTGTGGTGTGAAGTACTATTTATTTGAACTATAAAAAAAAGATACAGAATATCTACAGTTGTAATTGCTTCAAGTTTTTTGATTTTAGATAATTATATTAAAAGTGATAATAGTATTATCTACATTCAAGTAATTTTTTTGAGTCTGTCCAGTACAGCCAAGACGAGCTTTTTTCTCTGTGGGTAGAGATTTAGAACAGCTATTAGTCATGCTAGTTTTGTGAATTTAAGGATTTTTTTGTGAAATAGGAAGCTTGGATTTCTTGCTAAATTCTGAAAACCACAGCATTTGTTATAGACAAAATCATAATCTGTCTTGTTCAATTGCGCAGGTTTTAAGCCTGGTGTATTTGAATTAATGCTAAAAGAAGTCTTGGCCTAAAGCCTTAATTATACGGGAGTAAGCTTTGTTCAATAAACAAAAGTTTATATGTATTACGTTACTAAACGAATCCTCGCATGTGGCAAACAAGCTGAAGCTATATGTTTTTACTTTCTTCGCGTCAATAGTAATGAATGTTTTATAAAAAATGTTTTACAGAATAAATAGCCATATTAATAGCTCCTTTGTGTAATTATTAATGAAGCGCTATACGTTAGTTGTTTTTTACTTAATAATTTAATGACACACTGTTTACTTATGATTGAAATCATAAAACTATTTTAGTCTCGTTTTAGCGCTGATGCGAAAAGACGAATTTTTATGACTTTTTTCTGAGCTATCATTCGCTAAAAACGTAATGTATCTGATATTGTGGTTTTTAAACGAGTATATTTTAGTTCATTAATGTTAGTTGTTAAATTTGTTAAAGCTATAAATCGATAGATAGAAAGACTTTATATTTTTTTAAATTAAATGTCTTATCCTGTTTTTTAAAACAGGAAAGGGGAAATACCTCAAACTATACTAAACGTAAGCTAGGAGTTAGGAATAAATTATTAATCAAAAAACACTTTATTATGAGAGCAATTGAAAAGGTTTTAGTACTTGAGAAAACAGCTAAGGGAAAAGAAAATACCGGAAATGAAAAGTGGGATAGATATCTGGATGATTATAATAATTACGTTAAAGAATACAATAAGCATTATCTGAATGCACTAAAAGGAGATGAACGATCTATTTCATTGTATCCCTATATGAAAGAGAAATGGGAAACGTTGAAGAAACGACTTGTTAAAGCATACAACAATAAGCGATTGAGCGATCGACAAATTCGAAGAGTAGTCAAAATTAACACGAAAATTGTTAAAGCTTACTTTAAGTGAAATTACTTATCAGGTAACCGTAATGAAAGAATTGTTATAGCGTTTTTATAGGCGTATTTTATCTTTGTCTTTAGTGGTTATGTAGTGTTAGCAATAGTGTAGATTATAATGAATGGAAGGATTTAGGCTAAAGGATTTAAGTAGCTTAAATAGGAGAGAGAAAAAACAAACTGCTAAAAATAATTATCATGAAAACATCAAAAACAACTTCGTTAATACCAAATTTCGAAAGCAAGTTACAAAAAGGAAAAACGGGAGAGCCAATTGTTGATTTAGTTCACCCAAGGATTCAAGTTAGAAGAACCAACTCTTTTGGATCAAAAAAGGCTTCAAGTTCATTAATGGTACAAATGTATTCTCAAGAAAATGAAGTGCTGTTCATATAATTGAAAGTTGATTCTAAATTAAAGAAATGTAATATGAGCAAAAATACTTTGTGGTATTTAAAATAAATCTATTATCAAAAATAGTATTAAGTTGTATAGATTTTTTTTAAATAATTGATTAGTTGTGTTTTAACAGAAAGGCTTTTATTTGTTATTTTTTAAAATATATTAGGATATATAAATTATTGTGAGCAAATTTGTTCCAACAAAAGAAGGATATCATGAATTTAAATGTTTGTAATAAGTCAAAATCCATGCAGGAAAATTCCTGAGGGCAGTCTATTGCGTTAATTTAAAATCTTAAATATAGCAAAAGCTTTCCTCAAAAAGGGAAGCTTTTTTTTGAAAACTAAACAAAGATATTTTTTAAAATAATAAATAATAATTCAAAATGATTCATCTAAATTTTAAGCAAATCACTAAATCTGTTGTCAAGTCTATGATTTGTGCAAAAGCCATGATGTGTGTTTGTTTCAGGTGATCCAAAGTATAAGTTTATAATACAACTTAAAACCCTTTTGGATACCTATCTAAAAGGGTTTTTCATTTAATAAAAAAGAATAAAATCAAAAAACTAAAATTATGAGTACATTAAAATTTGAAACGAATGCCTTACACGCCGGACATGATGTAACAAAACACGCAGGGACAAGAGCAGTGCCTATTTACCAAACATCATCTTATGTGTTTGATAATTCAGAGCATGCGGCTAATCTATTTGGATTAACCGAGGCAGGTTATATTTATACAAGATTAAATAATCCAACAAATGATGTTTTAGAACAACGCTTAGCAGCACTTGAAGGAGGAATTGCGGCAGTTGTCACTGCATCTGGAACAGCAGCAATTGCAACAGGTTTATTGACCATGTTAAAAACGGGAGATCATATTGTAGCTTCAAGTAGTTTGTACGGTGGAACATTTAATTTACTAAATGCTACTTTACCAAGATTAGGAATCACAACTACTTTCGTAGATCCTTCGGATGCGCAAAATTTTGCCAAAGCTGCCAATGACAATACCAAAGTTATTTTTGTAGAAAGTTTAGGGAATCCTAAGTTAGATGTATTGGACTTAAAAGCGATAGCAGCAGTAGCTAAGGCTTTAAAAGTGCCGTTTGTAGTTGATAATACGGTTGCTTCACCTGCTTTGTTAAACCCTATTGCACATGGAGCGAATATTGTAATTCATTCTTTAACTAAATACATCTGTGGTAATGGAACTTCATTAGGTGGTGCTATTATTGATGCTGGAACTTTCGATTGGAGTAGTGGTCGTTTTCCTGAATTCACAGAACCTAATCCTGGTTATCATGGTTTAGTGTATCATGATGCATTAGGAGCTGCTGCTTATATAGCAAAAGTTAGAATCGAAGGACTGCGTGATTATGGAGCGGCTTTGAGTCCTTTCAATGCTTTTCAAATTATTCAAGGATTAGAGACATTATCCATTCGTGTGAAAAAACACAGTGAAAACGGATTAGCTTTAGCACAATGGTTAGAGTTGCAAGAGCAAGTTGCTTGGGTAAATTATCCAGGATTGAAATCAAGCAAATATTATGATTTAGCACAAGAGTATTTACCAAAAGGACAAAACGGATTAGTGACCTTTGGTTTAAAAGGTGGTTTTGATGCTGCTAAAAAAGTAGCGGATGACACAAAATTGTTTTCGCTTTTGGCAAATATTGGTGATACAAAATCATTAATTATTCATCCATCAAGTACAACGCATCAACAATTATCAGAAGAGCAACAATTAACTTCTGGAGTTTCTAAAGATTTGATTCGTCTTTCTGTCGGATTAGAGGATATTGAAGATTTAAAAGAAGATTTAAAAGCTGTTTTTGATTCATTATAATTAGAGCACTTTTAAAGTTTTTTTAATTCTAAAGATGATTTTTGGTTGTAAATGATGTCAAATGTTAATATTGACCATTTTTTTAATTAGTTATATGAAATTATCGTTAAATCATTGTGAATCATTTGGAATATGTAGAATTAAGTGAGATATTTGTTGAAGAAAAATACCGAAAATGAATTTAAATATTTATAAACAATTTGTAGTCGTATCGAAGAAATTCGGGAGCTTGTAATTGCATTAAATTATATAAAAATATAATATAGCAAAAGCCTCCCAAGATAATTGGGAGGCTTTTATTTTTAAAGAAATAGTAACTTTTAAGTTAAATAAATCAAATGAAGATATTTTTAAATAATAAGATTCAGATCCTTGTCGCAATGTTTTGCGCAAAGTTCTGTTGATTCCAAAAGTATAAGTTTTTATAGCTTAAATCCTTTTGGTAATGTTTCCAAAAGGATTTTTTTTATAATAGAAAATAAGAATTAAAATATAATAATAGAAAACAAACAACTTAAATATATATATATCATGAGCGCACCAAACAGACTTTCAAGGGCATTGGAACTTCTTAGAAACTTAAGAGGCAAAAAAAACAGTAACAATGTAATTACAATTGATGAACTAATTAATCCAAGATTGGGTATAAATATGTCAAAAGGGAAAAACGCTAAAAATGTAGTCAACTCATTACAACTTTTGATGTATTCAAAAGAAAATGACACACTTTTTATTTAATTGAAAGTTATTCAATATAGCTTTTTACACGTGAGGAATTTCTGAATTGTTTGATTCAGCGAGGTCTTGCGTTTTTTTGTTAAATATATTTTTCACTAATAATCACAATGGTAAAAGTTTGGTTGTTATAAAAATATGTAGTTAATTTGCAGTAATAAGTTCACACACGTATTGAAATGTTATAAAGAAAGGACGAGGGATTAGACCCGATGAAGCCTTAGCAACCCTTCGAGAAATCGAAGAAGGTGCTGCATTCTACCACTTCCAAAAGTGGAAAGATAACAACAAGAATTTCTCTAGTATTTACCTAGTTTTTTCTTTTTAATATTTCCAGATACAAATCAAAATCAATAAAAGATTTGAAATTGGAAAATAAACCAACACATATAACCATACAAAATTTCACCACACATAATGGTGCTTTTTATGCTACGCTAAACTTAAGTTTTCAGGTTTTTGGCGCTCCATTGCATACAGCCCCCATTATTTTAATTAATCATGCCTTGACCGGAAACTCGCAAGTAATTGGTGAATCTGGCTGGTGGAATGATATAGTGGGAGTAGATAAAACCATTGACACTAGAAAATATACCATTGTCTCTTTTGACGTACCAGGTAATGGTTTCAATTCGGCTACTATCGAAAATTACAGAGATTTTATAGCAAGAGATATTGCTAGGATTTTCATTCAAGGGCTTCGCGTTTTAAATATTGATAATTTATTCGCTCTCATTGGAGGTTCAGTGGGTGGTGGAATTGCTTGGGAGATTTTGGCCTTAGAGCCAAAGTTAGCTCAAAACTTTATTCCCATAGCTACTGATTGGAAAGCGACTGACTGGCTGATTGCTAATTGTTATTTGCAAGAGCAAATCCTAAATAATTCTAAAAAACCAATTGAAGATGCACGTATTCACGCGATGTTATGCTACCGCACACCAGAATCTTTCAAAGAGAAATTTAATAGAGACATCAATGTACAGCTAGAAACGTTTCAAGTGGAAAGTTGGTTGAATTACCACGGCGAAAAATTAGAAAAAAGGTTTCAGCTTTCGGCTTATAAAATGATGAATCAACTTTTAAAAACGATTGATATTACTCGGAATCACGAGTCATTAGAATCAATTATATCTAAAGTGGACGCCAATATATACATTGTAGGAATCAATTCAGACTTGTTTTTTACAGCAAAGGAGAATAGAGAAACCTATAACGAGATTAAAAAATTTAAAAATAATGTATTCTATAGTGAGATTGACTCACAACATGGGCACGATGCCTTTTTGATGGAATACGAACAATTAGACAATTTATTAGAAGTTGTTTTCAAAAATAAAAAGCAGATGAAAATAGTGAAATTTGGCGGTAAATCTTTAGCAAACGGCGAAGGTATCGACACCGTTTTGGATATTATTGAAGGTAAGATAAAGCAAGAAGAGAAAATTGCTGTTGTTGTTTCAGCAAGAGGAAAAGCAACGGATGAGTTGGACGATATTCTTACTATTGCAGCTAAAAACGGAAATTACAAACCACTTTTAGAAAGTTTTAAAGCATATCAAAAAGATGGTTTTGATGCAGTTGATTTTTCAACTGAATTTGATAAATTAGATAAGCTTTTTGAAGGCGTTAGCTTGATAGGCGATTATAGCGTGAAGATTCAAGATCAGATTTTAGCACATGGCGAAGTACTTTCAGCTAAATTATTAGTGTTTTTATTGAATGAAAGAGGTATTCCTGCAAAACTTGCAGACACCAGAGAATTAATTATAACCGATTCAAATTTTGGCGATGCACAACCATTAGATGCCGTTTCTAAGAAGAATTTCATCCAAGTTTTTAAAGAGAACAAAGATGTTGTTTTGGTGATTACTGGTTTTATTGGCTCTAATGCTAAACACGAAACTACTACTTTAGGTAGAAACGGAAGTAATTATACTGCATCATTAGTTGCCAATTATATCAATGCTGAAGAATTGCAAAACTTCACTCATGTTGACGGAATCTACACTGCCAATCCTGAATTGGTTTTAGATGCTAAAAAGATTGAATCTTTGTCTTATAATGAAGCAAATGAGATTGCTAATTTTGGAGCGAATATTTTACATGCCAAAACCATCATTCCGCTGTTAGAAAAAAATATTCCACTTCGAATTCTGAATACGTTCAATCACGAAAACAATGGGACTTTAATTACTTCAAATTCTAATGCGAGCGGAATTAAAACATTATCTGTTTTAGAAAATGTTTCTTTGGTAAACTTAGAAGGAAGAGGTTTGCTTGGAAAAACGGGAGTTGATGCCCGTATTTTTAGAGTGATGGGTGACAACGATATTAGCGTTAGCATCATCTCACAAGGATCTTCTGAAAGAGGAATTGGACTAGTGGTTGCTGCTGATAAAGCTACAAAAGCAATGATCGAATTAGAGAAAGAATTTGAAAACGATTTCTATTCTAAGGATGTCAATAAGATTACAGTGGTAGACAATGTATCTGTGATTTCAATAATAGGTCAGGATTTGAGTACATTTCATAAGCCGTACACAGCTTTGATAAAAAATAAAATTGTTCCTATTCTTTTCAATAATACAGTAACAGGTAAAAACGTGAGTTTAGTGGTTAAAAAATCAGAACTAAACAAAGCGTTGAATGTTATTCATGGAGAGATTTTTGGCGTAGCCAAGAAAATAAATATTGCCATTTTCGGACATGGATTAGTGGGAGGTACTTTGATTAATCAAATATTAGAGTCAGCTGTAGCTATCGAAAAACGAAAAGATATTAGACTAAATGTTTTTGCTATTGCCAATTCTAAAAAAGTATTGCTTAATAAAAAAGGAATTAACGCTAACTGGAAAAAGGAGTTGGATACTAATGGAATTGCATATACTTTAAATGATATTATTGAGTATGCAAATGAACATCATTTAGAGAACTTGATAGCCATCGATAATACGGCATCGGCAACTTTTGTAGAAAACTATATTCCGCTAGTTGATAGTAGTTTTGATTTAATTTCATCCAATAAAGTGGCGAATACATTGAGCTATGGCTTTTATAAAGAACTAAGAGGTGTTCTAGAAAAAAACCAGAAGAATTATCTATACGAAACAAATGTAGGAGCTGGATTGCCGTTGATTGATACGATTAAATTACTACATCTTTCAGGTGAGAATATCACCAAAATTAAAGGGGTTTTCTCCGGGACATTGAGTTATTTGTTTAACCATTTTTCAGCCAAAGATGTTCCGTTTAGCGAAATATTAAAAGAGGCAATCGATAGCGGTTTTACAGAGCCAGATCCAAGAGAAGATTTATGTGGGAACGATGTGGGTAGAAAATTATTGATTTTAGCCAGAGAATTAGACTTGCAGAATGAATTTGAAGAAGTTGCTATTCAGAATTTAATTCCAGAACATTTACGTGAAGGAAGTGCCGCTGATTTCTTGACAAAGTTGAAAGAGTTTGATCCTATTTACGATAAAATAAAAGCAGATCAAAAACCAAATCACGTGTTGCGATACATAGGGGAATTGTCTGGTGATTTGCAAAATGATAAAGGGATTTTGGAAGTAAAACTAGTTTCCGTACCTTCGGATACTGCTTTAGGTGGATTGAAAGGTTCTGATTCTTTCTTCGAAATATATACGGAATCTTATGGAGATAGACCAATTGTAATTCAAGGAGCAGGAGCAGGTTCTGCTGTTACTGCAAGAGGAGTTTTTGGAGATATTTTGAGATTATCTGATAAAGGGTAGAAAATTGTTCAGTTGCTGATTATTCAGAAAAATAAATAAAAAACCCGTTGTAATCGTTTTTAAATCCGCGCCATCCGCGTTCAAAAAAAAGCGTGAGCAACGTTCAAAAAACACAATATGAAAATTACATTAAACAGAGTAAACGACAACTTCCATTTCGAATTGAAAAACGAACGAGGCCATATAGTAAACGTAGACAGCCGTCCAGAATTTGGAGGTGATGATCAAGGACCAAGCCCAATGGAATTAGTGTTAATGGGAGTTGCCGGTTGTAGCGCCATTGACATGATTTCGATTCTAAAAAAACAACGCCAAGTGATAACATCATTCAAAGCTGAGGTAGAAGGAGAACGTGTTCAAGTAGGCGAAGCAAAACCCTTCAAAGACATCCATTTGGTTTTTTACCTAGAAGGAGATATAAAAGAAGACAAAGCGGCTAAAGCAGCACTACTTTCTTTTGATAAATACTGCTCGGTTTCTAAAACATTAGAGCCAACAGCAACAATACATTATAAAGTGGTTTTAAATAATGTTGAATTAGCTAAAATTTAAAAATAAAATTTATAGGTTTAAGGGAATGAGCTTGGGATTTATAAATTCCAACAACTTGAAACCTTAAACTTTAAACAAAAGAATATGAACGAAGAAGAATTTGGTTTTGAAACCGAAGCCATCCGCACCCAATTAGAACGCACCCAATATTTAGAGCACTCCGTTCCATTATACTTAACTTCTAGTTTTGTATTTGAAGATGCTGAAGATATGCGTGCCTCATTTGCCGAAGAGAAAGACAGAAATATATATAGCCGTTACAGCAACCCAAACACCAACGAGTTTGTAGAAAAAGTGTGCAAGATGGAAGGGGCAACTGCTGGTTTTGCTTTTGCTTCAGGAATGGCTGCGGTATATTCAACGATGGCTGCATTATTAAAATCAGGCGATCATATCGTTTCGTCAAGTAGTGTTTTCGGAGCGACGCATTCGTTGTTTGTCAATTATTTTCCGAAATGGAATATTCAAACATCGTATTTTGATATAAACGAGCCAGAAACTATTGAAAGTTTCATTACACCTGACACAAAGATTCTTTTTGCTGAATCGCCAACAAATCCTGCAGTTGATATTATAGATTTAGAATTGTTAGGGAATATTGCCAAAAAGCACAATTTGATTTTAGTAATCGACAACTGTTTTGCAACTCCTTATTTACAGCAACCTATAAAATGGGGAGCACATTTGGTGGTGCATTCTGCTACAAAGTTAATGGATGGCCAAGGAAGAGTTTTAGGCGGAGTAACTGTTGGTGACCCCGAATTGATTCATAAAATCTATTTATTTTCACGCCTTACAGGACCTTCTTTATCTCCATTTAATGCTTGGGTTTTATCAAAAAGTTTAGAGACATTAGCAATTCGTTTAGATAGACATTGTGAAAATGCTTTGAAAGTCGCTGAGTTTTTAGAACAGCATCCAAATGTGAATCGCGTAAAATATCCGTTCTTGAAATCCCATCCACAATATGAAATTGCCCAAAAGCAAATGAAATTGGGAGGTAACATTGTAGCTTTTGAAATAAAAGGAGGACTTGAAGCTGGACGTAATTTTTTGGATAAAATAAAGCTATGTTCGCTATCGCCAAACTTAGGAGATACCAGAACGATTGTTACACATCCAGCATCTACAACTCATAGTAAACTATCTGTTGATGAAAGATTAGCGGTGAGTATTACTGATGGGTTGGTGCGCGTTTCTGTAGGTTTAGAAACCGTGAAAGATGTTATCTCGGATTTAGAGCAGGCTTTGGCTTAGATTTTAGATTTGTGATTAACGATTTTTGATTGTAGATTTGGTAATATTATATTTACCCTAATTCAACAATCACAAATTGCTATAGATGCTTTCAAAGAAAACAAAATACGGAATTAAAGCGTTGACTTTTTTGGCGCGCCAAAAAGATCAAACACCTGTTGCTATTGCTGATATTGCAAAAAGCGAAAATATTTCGGTTAAGTTTTTGGAAAGTATATTATTGCTTTTGCGCCATTCAGGTTTTTTGGGTGCTAAGAAAGGGAAAGGCGGAGGATATTACTTAATTAAAGACCCTAAGGAAATCAATATGGCTAAGGTCTATCGAATTCTTGAAGGCCCAATCGCATTATTGCCTTGTGCAAGTCATAACTTTTATGAAAAATGTGATGATTGTAAAGATGAGGTTTCTTGTGCAGTACGCAAGTTAATGACGGAAGTGCGTGATAATACATTAAAAATATTAGAGAATAATTCTCTGGCAGATATAGCATTTTAATTCTTAGGTATAGCAATAAAAGACCCTTTCATTATTTATCTAATGAAAGGGTCTTTTTGTGTCAATTAATTATTTTTTAAACCATAAAAACAAGTTTGTAACCTACAAAGAATAACATTCCTGCAATAGCATTTCTAAGCAATAAATCGGGTACTTTACCACTTAGCATGCTCCCGATGAAAATTCCTGGAAGCGATCCTATTAATAATTGACCTAATAGTCCTAAGTCTAAATTCCCCATGGTAGCATGTCCTAAACCGGCAACTAAAGTTAATGGAACAGCATGAGCGATCTCAGTTCCAACAAGTTTAGGTGTTGCTAAAAGTGGGTATAAGAAAAATAAGGTAACGGTTCCTAATGCTCCGGCTCCAATTGATGTTAAGGTTACAGTAGCGCCTAATAAAACCCCTATGGCAACAGTCAATAAGTTTTGCGTTTTACTCTCACTATGGAATTTATCTCCTGAATGCTTTTGAGAGAAGTTTAAAAGCTTCTTTTTAAATAAAACGGCTATTGAAGTCATCAGTAATGCCCAACCTAAACTATATTTAATTACTGCGTTTAATGCCGTGATATCTGTTTTTATGCTATTTAAAATCCATAATGTTACTAAGGCCGCTGGGACACTTCCTAACGAAAGCCAACCTGTGATAGTCCAGTTAATATTCTTTTTTTTATGATGCACATATACACCACCCATTTTGGTAAATGCCGCGTACAATAAGTCAGTTCCAACAGCTGTTGAGGGAGGAATCCCGAACCATAATAAAATGGGCGTCATCAAAGAACCACCTCCTACACCTGTCAACCCTACGATAAAACCAACAGTTAAACCTGCAATGACTAATCCTATTTGAAAATCCATACAATTAATTTTTCGCCAAAATTAATAACTATTTGGTAATTATCCTATAGGAGAAGTAGACTAATTGAATTATATTTTAAAAATTAAATATTTGTTAGAATAGCATTATGTTTTTTAGGAATAATAGAAAAGTAATTGCGATTAATGTTTAATTCAACAAATAGTAGCGGATAAAGGTCTAATGTGCTTTTTTTGAGTCAGTAACGTCTAATGTGCTTTGGAATAAAAAATCAAAATTTTGTTTTGTACTTTGGAAATAAGTATTACTTTTGCCTTATAATCTACTAAACCGATAGGGTAATAGATTTTTATAAATACAAATAAAATGAGCACAACGATCGTACAAACATTAATAGAAAAAACAAAAGACTTTTCAATAGAAGAGGCTTTTACTTTTTTGGCAGATGAATATAAAGACAAAGTGGTTTTTTCTACTTCTTTTGGGCAAGAAGATCAAGTGATTACCGCCTTAATTGCAAATAGTAACACTGCGATCAATATTTTTACCTTAGATACAGGTCGTTTGTTTCAAGAAACGTATGATGTTTTTCATAAGACATTAAAAAAGTATAAAAAACACATCGAAGTATATTTTCCTGAAGCTGCTGATGTTCAAAACCTGTTGATCGCAAAAGGACCTAATAGTTTTTATGAGTCGGTTGAAAACAGAAAAGAGTGTTGTTTTATTCGAAAAGTAGCACCATTAACAAAAGCCTTAAAAGGAAATTCAGTTTGGATTACTGGATTAAGAGCAGAGCAATCAGAAAACAGAAATGATTTACCTCTTTTTGAATATGATTCGAAGTTTGAAATCATCAAATTCAATCCTTTACTAAAGTGGACTTTGAAAGAAGTGGAAGATTATTTAGAAAAAAATAATGTACCGCAAAATGCATTACATAAAGAAGGATTTGTAAGCATCGGTTGCGCTCCTTGTACCAGAGCAATTTCCGAAGGAGAAGACATAAGAGCCGGTAGATGGTGGTGGGAATCAAGTCACAAAGAATGCGGTCTACATCAAGGGTAATTATAAATTGTGAATTATAAATTATAAATGATTGTTGGAATCTTTAAATTTTTCAATCATTTAATCTTAAAATAATAAAAATGAGTTCAATATTAAAAACAAACGCATTAGAAAGCGAAGCGATATACATTTTCAGAGAAGTAATTTCTCAATTTGATAAGCCTGTATTGCTTTTTTCTGGAGGAAAAGATTCAATTACATTGGTAAGATTAGCACAAAAAGCATTCTTCCCTGCAAAAATTCCTTTTCCATTATTGCACGTAGATACAGGTCATAATTTTCCTGAAACGATAGAATTTAGAGACCGATTGGTTAAAGAATTAGGATTAGAGTTAATTGTACGTAATGTGCAAGATGCTATCGACGAAGGAAAAGTAGTCGAAGAAACTGGTAAATATTCTAGTAGAAACAGTTTGCAAACAACAACTTTACTTGATGCAATTGACGAATTCAAGTTTGATGCTTGTATTGGTGGAGCACGTAGAGATGAGGAAAAAGCTAGAGCTAAAGAACGTATTTTTTCTGTTCGTGATGACTTTGGTCAATGGGATGAGAAAAACCAACGTCCGGAATTATTTGATTTATTGAACGGTAAAATTGAAAACGGTCAAAACGTACGTGTTTTCCCAATTTCAAACTGGACAGAATTAGATGTATGGAGCTATATCGAACAAGAACAAATCGAGATTCCATCAATTTATTTTTCACACAAACGTAAAGTGTTCTTGAGAGACGGAATGATTTGGTCACACTCTCCATACGTATACCAAGAAGAAAACGAAGAAATTGAAGAGCGAATTGTTCGTTTTAGAACAGTTGGAGATATGAGCTGTACAGCGGCAGTTGATTCTTATGCAGCAACAATATCTGAAGTTGTAGGTGAAATTAGATTGTCAACTATATCTGAAAGAGGTGCCAGAATTGATGATAAACGTTCTGAAGCAGCGATGGAGAAAAGAAAACAACAAGGGTACTTTTAGAATGAAGTTCTTGAAAATTCTTTTGGGTATATTTCTTTTTAGTACTGGTGTAAATGCTCAAACTGAGAAAAACGTTGACAAACAAAGTTTACTCTGGATGCGATATTACAATCAGCTGGAATTAAATAATAAATGGTCTGTTCATACTGAGATTGATAATCGGATTTTTATAAATCCAGTAACCCAAAATACCTTTGTAAGTCGGGTTCAAGTGAGAGACAAGATAACAGATAAGCTGGAGTTAGGAGCAGGTTTTGCTTATTTCTCAGTGGCGACACAAGATCCTGAGGTTAAAACTGGATTTCATATTCCCGAATATCGATTGCAGCAAGATGCAACGGTAAAGCAGAGTCTAGGTAAAGTGAATCTAATTCATCGGTATTTATTAGAAGAGCGATTTGTTCATAATGCGAGTAAAATAATGCTCGAAGACGGAACCACGTTCTACTTAAGATTTAGATACCGAATTCAAGGAGATTATACTTTTTGGAAGAAAGAAAAACAATATCTAAAAGGAATTCTATCGGATGAAATAATGATTAATGGCGGAAACAAGATTATCAAAAACACATTCGATCAAAACCGAGTTTACGCAGCAGTACAAGTAGGAGTTAGTCAGGCAGTTGCATTAGAGTTCGGTTATTTGAATAGTTTTCAAGAAAGAGCAAATGGCGTAGATTATTTCAATAGAGATATTATACGATTTAGTTTCATCCATAAGGTTAAGATATAAAAGATATTCTCTAATGAGAGTTAAATAATAAGACAATAAAGTAACGTCTCGACTCCCCCTCCTTCGGAGGGGGTTGGGGGGAGGATTTAAACAAAATATAAAATGGAAGTTTTAAAAATAGCAACAGCAGGAAGTGTAGATGACGGAAAAAGTACATTAATCGGAAGATTATTATACGATACACAATCTTTGACTACAGACAAACTGGAAGCAATAGAAAAAAGCAGCAAGCAAAAAGGATATGATTATTTAGATTTTTCATTGGCTACTGACGGATTAGTTGCTGAGAGAGAACAAGGAATCACGATTGATGTAGCGCATATTTATTTTTCTACTGCAAAGAAAAGTTACATCATTGCAGATACTCCAGGTCACGTTGAGTACACTCGTAACATGGTTACAGGAGCTTCAACTTCACAAGTATCGATCATTTTAATTGATGCGCGTAAAGGAGTAATTGAACAAACGTACCGTCACTTTTTTATCAATAATTTATTGAGAGTAAAAGAGGTAATTGTTGCTGTTAATAAAATGGACTTGGTTGATTACTCAGAGGAAGTTTACAATAAAATTAAAGCCGACTTTGAAGCGCTAAATGCAAAAAGCACTTTCAAAGAACAAAACGTAAGTTATATTCCGTTAAGTGCTTTGACTGGTGATAACGTAGTAGAGTCTTTAGGCGGAATGCCTTGGTACGAAGGACAAACAATCCTAGAACACCTTGAAGCTTTAGAGCCAGCTGATGTGTACGAAAAAGGAAAAGCACGTTTTCCAGTTCAAACAGTTATCCGACCAAAAACAGAAGAGTATCACGATTTCAGAGGCTATGCTGGAAAATTATACGGTAACAATATTAAAGTTGGAGATGCGGTAACAGTATTACCTTCTTTAACAGAATCAAAAGTAACCAACATCCACTTTTTCGATCAACAATTTGATGAGGCTTCAGTTGGTTCATCAATTACAATTGAACTAGAAAATGATATCAATGTAACTAGAGGAGATATGATTGTAAAATCATCTGAATTGCCTAAAGTGGAGAAAGACATCAATACAACAGTTTGTTGGATGGATAGTAAAAAGTTGGTTGCAGGTGCAAAATATTTTGTACAACACAATACGAATCGAGTTTTAGCTAAAATCGACAGCGTGAAAAATGTGATTTCAACTGATTTTTCAGGAACTACAGAAGCATCTCAATTAGCAATTAACGAAATAGGAGAAGTAAATATCAAGTTAAGCAAAGCGATTTATTTTGATGCTTACAACGACAATAAATCAAATGGTGCTTTTATCTTAATAGATGCAGCAACCAATACAACTGCGGGAGTAGGGTTTATTCGATAAGAAGCCCCACCCCAGCCCTCCCCAAAGGGGAGGGAGAGATTGTAGATAAACTTTGTGGCTGTGAAGTTTATAACCAGAATATAACACAATAAAGCTCCTCAATGGCTCCCCCTCCTTCGGAGGGGGCCGGGGGGAGGATAATAGTAAATAGGTATGGAAAGTTTTAGAACCGAAATAGAAAATCCGATTGTTCAAAAAGAGATAATCGATTTAGAAAGAAAAATTGCCTTATTTAAGGACGGTAAAATTGATGATGAGCGTTTTCGTAGTCTGCGTTTAGCGCGTGGAGTTTACGGTCAGCGTCAAGAAGGCGTGCAAATGATTCGTATCAAATTGCCTTTTGGGAAGGTGACAAGCGAGCAATTAGTGCGTATTACTAAAGTTTCTGATGAGTATTCAACAGGACGTTTGCATATTACAACACGTCAGGATATCCAGATTCACTATGTGAGTTTAGATAGAACTCCGCAGCTTTGGGCGCAATTAGCAATCGATGATATTACGCTTCGTGAAGCTTGTGGAAATACCGTGCGTAATATCACAGCAAGTGAATTAGCAGGTGTTGATGTTGACGAACCTTTTGATGTGTCGCCTTATGCAGATGCGATGTTCCAGTTTTTCTTGAGAAATCCTATTTGTCAAGAAATGGGACGTAAATTCAAAATGTCATTTTCTTCTTCGGATAAAGATACGGCCTTGAGTTATTTACATGATTTAGGATTTATTCCAAAAATCGTAAACGGAGAACGTGGATTCAAAGTAATGCTTGGAGGAGGATTAGGTTCTCAGCCACATCACGCCGAATTATTGTCAGAATTTATTCCGGTGAACCAAATTATTCCAACTACCGAAGGTGTTTTAAGAGTTTTTGATCGTCATGGTGAAAGAGCCAAACGATTAAAAGCACGTATGAAATTCTTAATTAAAGATATTGGAAGAGACGAGTTTTTAAGATTAGTTGACGAAGAGAAAAAAGCATTGTCGTACCAATCATACGAAATTGACACTACGGCTTTTGATGGTAAAATTCCAACGACTTTATTAGCAGTGCCAAAGGTAACTATCGAAGATACAGCTGCTTTTGAAGCTTGGAAAAAATCGAATGTCATTGCTCAAAAACAAGCGGGTTATGTAGCTATTGGTATCAAAGTACTTTTAGGAGATTTTTATACGGATAAAGCGAGAGCTTTAGCTGATTTGATCAAAAATTATGGTGCTAATGAATTGCGTTTTTCACTAAAACAAAACATTGTAGTACGAAATATAAAAGAAGAAAACTTAGGGTTCTTCTACCAAGAATTAGCCAAATTAGATTTTGTAACTTTAGGTTACGATACCATTAATGACATTACGGCTTGTCCAGGAACAGACACTTGTAATCTTGGAATCGCAAGTAGTACTGGAATTGCAGAAGAATTAGAAAGAGTTTTAAAATTAGAATTCCCGCAATACAAAGAGAATAGAGAAATCACGATTAAAATTAGTGGTTGTATGAATGCCTGTGGACAACACAACATGTCGGCAATTGGTTTTCAAGGAATGTCTATCAACTCCGGTAAATTAGTAGCACCAGCCTTGCAAGTATTGCTTGGAGGCGGAATTTTAGGAGATGGTAAAGGACGTTTTTCTGATAAAGTAATCAAGATTCCAAGTCGTAGAGGCCCAGATGCATTACGTTATATCTTAAATGATTTTGAAGCGAATGCTAACGGAAAGTCTTTCTTAGATTATTATGACGCTCAAGGCGAAAAGTATTTCTACGAATTCTTAAAACCTTTGGCGGATGTTACTAATCTTACTGACGAAGATTTTATCGATTGGGGAAATGCTGATAATTATGTAAAAGCGGTTGGAGTAGGGGAATGTGCTGGAGTTGTAATTGACCTAGTAGCAACTTTAATTTTGGAAGCAAAAGATAAATTAACTTTCGCTCAAGAAGCTTTCGAAGATAAAAAATGGGCCGATGCGATTTACCTTGCGTATGCTGGTTTTGTAAATGGTGCTAAAGCTTTGTTATTGGCTGAAAACCAAAAAACAAACCACCACGCAGGAATCATCAATTTGTTTGATACTGTTTTTGTTGAAACTAGCAAAATCGCTTTAGATACCAATTTTAAAGATTTAGTATACCAAATTAATCAAAACGAACCTTCTGAGGCTTTCGCCAAAAAATACATACAGGAAGCAATTGCTTTCTTTCAAAATATAGAAACCTACAGAGCAAAAGATTTAGCTAATGCATAAAACAGTAAAACCCATAGTAACTTTAGTAGGAGCGGGACCTGGAGATCCAGATTTGCTTACTATAAAAGGAGCAAAAGCACTTGCTGAAGCCAATGTGGTTTTATACGATGCTTTGGCTAATGAAGAGCTGTTGAGCTATGCTCCTAAACGCGCATTGAAAATATTTGTTGGAAAAAGAAAAGGATGCCACGCGTACACACAAGACCAAATCAACCAACTAATTGTAGATAATGCCTTGACGTATGGTCATGTCGTTCGTCTTAAAGGTGGTGATCCTTTTATTTTTGGTAGAGGAAGTGAAGAAATAGACTATGTAGAAAGCTTTGGAATTCCTACATTTGTTATTCCTGGAATTTCTTCCTCGATCGCTGTACCTGCTTCTCAAGGGATTTCCTTGACAAAAAGAGGCGTTTCGGAGAGTTTTTGGGTAATAACAGGGACAACTTCGGCGCGAAAACTATCAACAGATGTGGCTTTGGCGGCTCAATCATCAGCAACAGTTGTTGTTTTGATGGGAATGAGTAAGTTAGACCAAATTGTGTCTATTTTTCAAAATGAATCTAAAGGAGAAACGCCAGTAGCAATTATTCAAAACGGAACGACTCCACAGGAGAAAATTGGAATAGGAACAATAAATTCGATTCAGCAAATAGTTGCCGACAAGAATTTAAGTTCTCCAGCGATTATCGTAATTGGAGAAGTAGTAGCTGATAGTAAGAAAAGCAACGGATTTTATAAAGAATTAAAATCCATTAGCAACAAACATGTAATATATGGAAAGGAATGAATTATATCCCATATTTCTAAAACTCAACAATCTTAATGTATTGATTGTAGGAGGTGGAAATGTAGGTTTAGAAAAATTGACATTCATGCTGAAATCCAGCCCTAATGCAAATGTTGAGGTAGTTGCTCCGCGCTTTTTGCCAGAGTTAGTAGAGTTGGTCAATAAGCATGATTCGGTAAAGCTGACCATGAAGAAATTCAAGAAAAAGATGCTAAAGAAAAGGCATATGGTTATTGCTTGTACCGATGATCTTGAAGTGAATAAAAGGATTTATGATTTATGTAGAGAAAGATATTTAATTTGTAATATTGCCGATACACCGCCACTTTGTGATTATTATTTAGGCGGAATCGTAACCAAAGGGAATGTAAAAATTGCCATATCAACAAATGGAAAATCACCTACAACGGCCAAAAGATTAAGAGAGTTTTTTGAAGAAGTAATTCCAGAAGACATCAATAAAATGGTCGAAAACTTGAATGAATATCGCAAAACTTTAAAAGGAGATTTTGAAGAGAAAGTTCAAAAGATGAATGAGATCACCCAAAGTTTGAAGAATAAAGAATAGATCAGAGAGAATAGAATAAAGAGCAAAGTGTTTGAATGATATTTATCATTTATTTTTGAGCGAATCATTCGTTCCTTTGTCAAAAGAATAATAAGTAATAATAAGTATAACAAAAGAAACTCCACCCAATCTCCCCCTCACGATAGCTATCGGGATTGGAGGGGGTTGGGGAGAGGAATAAAAGTATTGAACATGATTAAAACAGATATCCTTATAATAGGAGCCGGTCCAACTGGTTTATTTGCCGTTTTTGAAGCAGGATTATTAAAGTTAAAATGCCATATATTAGATGCATTGCCACAAGTAGGAGGTCAACTTTCAGAGCTATATCCTAAAAAACCCATCTACGATATCCCAGGATTTCCAGAGGTTTTAGCTGGGGATTTAGTAGATAATCTAATGGAACAAATCAAGCAATTCGAACCTGGTTTTACCTTAGGAGAACGTGCTGAAACAATAGACAAACAAGAAGACGGAAGTTTCATTGTCACCTCTAATAAAGGGACACGAATTCATGCTGCAGTTGTTGCTATTGCAGGTGGTTTGGGAAGTTTTGAGCCTAGAAAACCACTAATTGATGGGATCAATTTTTATGAAGACAAAGGGATCAAATACTTTATCAAAAACCCAGAGAAATTCAGAGATAAAAAAGTCGTTATTGCTGGTGGTGGAGATTCTGCTTTAGACTGGAGTATCTTCCTTTCTAATGTTGCTTCTGAAGTAACTTTGGTTCATAGAAGAAATGAATTTAGAGGAGCATTAGATTCTGTAGAAAAAGTGCAGGAACTAAAAGATGCAGGGAAAATTAGATTGATCACGCCTGCAGAGGTAGTAGGATTAAACGGAGCAGAACATATAGAGTCAATCGATCTTGATGAAAATGGAGCACACCGTACTATTCCATGTGATTACTTTATTCCGCTTTTTGGTCTTACGCCAAAATTAGGTCCAATAGGAAACTGGGGATTAGAAATAGAAAAAAATGCTATCAAGGTAAATAATGCTTTGGATTATCAAACCAATATTCCGGGGATTTTCGCCATTGGTGATGTAAATACCTATCCAGGAAAATTAAAGTTGATTCTTTGTGGTTTCCACGAAGCAACATTAATGTGTCAGGCAGCATACCAAATTATCAATCCAGGTAAACGTTATGTACTAAAATACACAACAGTTTCTGGAGTTGATGGATTTGACGGAACTCGTAAAGAAGCTCCAAAAGCAGTGGTTAAAGCCATTGTGTAACAATTCGAATCAAATCAAATAAAAAAATATAGCGTTAATACTTGCAAGTGTTAGCGCTATATCTTTTCTTTGCAGTGTTCCTATATTTATTGATCGTTATCACGAAAGGCGGAGGGAAAGACCCGATGAAACCTTAGCAACCCTTTATCTTATAAAGAAGGTGCTACATTCTACTTTATGCTGAATTTGTTTCAGTATCTAAGATAGATAACACAAGAATACTTCCATAGTATTTCTCAAACCTTTTCTTGACAACATATCGATTTTTTTTAGAGCGAATGATTGGTGCCTTTTTGCCATCATCCTTCCTGCTGTGCGCTATATCTTTTATTCTGAACCTCAGACTAAAAGGATGTCGCTTCCATCAGGGCTAAAAAATTTATATAGTGAGCTTTTGTAATTATTAATCAAAAGTAGAGATCTCAATTACGATTGTGATTTTCAAGAAATAAAAATTTATGTCAAGCATTCACGAAGCCATTAAAAAAAACATACTCATTCTCGATGGAGCCATGGGAACTATGTTGCAACGCTATAATTTCTCTGAAGAAGATTTCCGTGGAGAGCGTTTCAAAGATTTTCCACATTCCTTAAAAGGAAACAACGATTTATTATCACTCACACAGCCACAAGCGATAAAAGCAGTTCATGCTGCTTATTTTGAGGCCGGAGCTGATATTGTTGAAACCAATACGTTCTCAGGAACGACTATCGGAATGGCCGATTATCATTTGGAAGACATTGTTTATGAATTGAACTACGAATCGGCAAAAATTGCCCGTGAAGTAGCCGATGAATGGACAGCTAAAAATCCAGACAAACCTCGTTTTGTAGCCGGTTCAATAGGACCAACAAACAGAACCGCAAGTATGTCACCAGACGTAAATGATCCGGGATATAGAGCGGTAACTTTTGACGATTTGCGTATTGCATACAAGCAACAAGTAGAAGCATTAATTGATGGCGGAAGTGATTTATTATTGGTAGAAACTATTTTCGATACACTAAATGCCAAAGCTGCCCTTTTTGCCATCGAAGAAGTCAAAGACGAACGTAATATCGATATTCCAATCATGGTTTCGGGAACGATTACTGATGCGTCAGGAAGAACACTTTCTGGACAAACGGTAGAAGCTTTCTTAGTTTCGGTTTCACATATTCCCTTGTTGAGTGTAGGTTTTAATTGTGCTCTTGGAGCCGATTTATTGAAACCGTATTTACAGACTTTGTCACAAAATACTTCATTCAATGTTTCAGCGCATCCTAATGCAGGATTGCCAAATGCCTTTGGAGAATACGACGAAACACCAGCCGAAATGCAATCGCAAATCAAAACTTACCTAGACGATAATTTAGTAAACATCATTGGTGGTTGTTGCGGAACAACACCAGAACATATCAAATTGATTGCTGATATCGCTAAGGATTACAGACCAAGAGTATCAACAGCAACAATGTAAAAATGTAAAGACGCGATTTATCGGGTCTATATTATAGCCACAAATTCACAAAAAAAGTGAATCTGTAGAAAACAACAATAAAATGGCACAAGCAGAAACTAGAAGAAACCTTGTATTATCGGGATTAGAGCCTTTAATCATTACGCCAGATAGCGTATTTGTGAATATTGGGGAACGTACCAACGTAACGGGTTCTAGAAAATTCCTTCGATTAATTAAGGAAGAAAAATACGAAGAGGCACTGAGCATCGCAAAGGAGCAAGTGGAAGGTGGCGCACAAATCATCGATATTAATATGGATGAAGGAATGCTGGATGGCGAATATGCCATGACAAAATTCTTGAATTTAATTGCGGCTGAACCAGATATTTCTCGTGTGCCTATCATGATTGATAGTTCAAAATGGGATATTATCGAGGCAGGACTTAAGGTTGTGCAAGGAAAAAGTGTCGTAAATTCGATTTCGTTGAAAGAAGGTGAAGAACAATTTATCCATCATGCTAAATTGATCAAGCGCTACGGTGCTGCAGCAATTATCATGGCTTTTGATGAGGTAGGACAAGCTGATAATTACGATCGTCGAGTAGAAATATGCCAACGTTCGTATGATATTTTGGTAAACAAAGTGGGTTTTCCTCCACAGGATATTATTTTCGATTTGAATATATTTCCAGTCGCAACAGGAATGGAAGAACACCGCTTGAATGCTTTGGATTTCTTTAGAGGAACCAAATGGGTTCGCGAAAATTTACCTCATGCACATATTAGTGGAGGAGTAAGTAATGTTTCATTCTCGTTTAGAGGAAATGATACGGTTAGGGAAGCGATGCATTCGGTTTTCTTGTATCATGCAATTCAAAACGGAATGACGATGGGAATCGTAAATCCAGAAATGCTTTCTATTTATGACGAAATTCCAAAAGATTTATTGGAACGCGTTGAAGATGTAATTCTGAATAGAAGAGACGATGCTACTGAAAGGTTATTGGATTTTGCTGAAAACGTAAAGGGAGATGTAAAGAGTAATGAAAAGGCAATTCAAGAATGGCGCTCGGGAACTATACAGGAACGATTGACACATTCATTGGTAAAGGGAGTTGATGAATTTATTCTTTTAGATATTGAAGAAGCCCGACTTGCAGCTTCAAAACCTATCGAGGTTATCGAAATTAACTTGATGACAGGAATGAATGTAGTTGGAGATTTATTTGGTTCAGGGAAAATGTTTTTGCCGCAAGTGGTAAAATCGGCACGTGTGATGAAAAAAGCCGTGGCTTACCTTTTGCCTTTTATAGAAGAGAGTAAGCAGGCTGGTGACAAACAAGGGAATGGTAAAATCTTGATGGCAACGGTAAAAGGAGATGTACATGATATAGGTAAAAATATTGTTTCCGTGGTGTTAGCTTGTAATAACTATGAGATTGTAGATTTAGGGGTTATGGTGCCTCCCGAAAAAATTATTGCAGCCGCGATAGAGCATAATGTAGATATTATTGGTTTAAGTGGTTTGATTACACCTTCACTTGATGAAATGGTTTATCTCGCTAAGGAATTAGATAAAAAAGGGATGAAAATTCCAATAATGATAGGTGGAGCAACAACATCGCGGGCGCACACTGCCGTTAAAATTGCACCTCAATATAGAGAAACAGTAATTCATGTAAATGATGCTTCGAGAGCTGTAACGGTGGCTGGAAGTTTGTTAAACAAGGATAAAAAAATATACGCAAGTGATATTAGAGCAGAATATGATGCGTTTAGAGAAACGTTTTTGAACCGTTCGCGCGACAAAAATTTCTTGACTATTGAACAAGCTCGTAAAAATAAATTACAATTGGATTGGGAGAATTTTACTCCTGTGAAACCAAATATAATTGGAGAGCAAGTAATCGAAGTAGAATTGGACGTACTGGTTCCTTATATTGACTGGACGCCGTTTTTTAGAACTTGGGAATTGTTTGGGAAATATCCAGCGATTTTAACTGACAATGTAGTTGGTGAACAAGCGACTTCAGTTTTTGCGGATGCACAAGAAATGTTAGCGGTTATTTTGAAAGAAAAGAAACTGACTGCTAAAGGTATCTACGGAATTTTCCCTGCAAATCAAGTCAACGATGATGATATTGAATTAACGGATGAGAACGGAAAACCATTACAGACTTTCTTGACGTTGCGCCAACAATCTCAAAAAACTAAAGGTGCACCAAATATTGCATTGTCTGATTTTATTGCTCCAAAAGACAATGGGAAGGTGGATTATATGGGGGCTTTTTGTGTAACTACTGGTTTTGGAGTTGATGAATGGGCGGCTGAGTTTGAAAAAGATTTAGACGATTATAATTCGATTATGGTAAAAGCATTAGCGGACCGTTTTGCAGAAGCTTTCGCTGAATACTTGCACGAAAAAATACGTAAAGAAATTTGGGGTTATTCTGCAGATGAAAACATGAGTACTGAAGCAATGATTGCTGAGGAGTACAAAGGAATTCGTCCAGCTCCAGGTTATCCGGCTTGTCCAGACCATTTAGAAAAACCTACGATTTGGAAATTACTAAATGTCGAAAAAGAAATAGGAGTAACCTTGACGGAGAGTATGGCGATGTGGCCAGCGTCATCGGTTTCTGGATATTATTTTGGAAATCCACAAAGTAAGTATTTCGGGCTTGGGAAAATAAAAGAAGATCAAGTGATTGATTACGCCAAGCGAAGAAGTATCTCTACAGATACAGCAACGAAATGGTTGAGTCCTAATATAGCAGACTAGAAGAATCTTGTTTCAAGTTGAAATTTGTTTAAAGTTTAAAGTTTAAAGTTGTTCAAGAGAACCTTAAACCTTAAACCTTAAACTTCAAACTAAAAAAAATGAAAGTAACACAACATATAGAAGGCGCAAAAGGAGAAACATTATTCTCATTTGAAATCATTCCGCCTCAAAAAGGGAAAGGTATTCAGGAATTATACGATAATATTGATCCGCTAATGGATTTCAAACCGCCATTTATTGATGTAACTACGTCTCGTGAAGAATTTATTTATGTGGATAAAGGTAATGGTTTATTAGATAAAAAACTAACCAGAATGCGTCCTGGTACTTTGGGTATTTGTGCTTCGATAAAACATAAATACAATGTAGATACTGTGCCTCACGTACTTTGCGGTGGTTTTACAAAGGAAGAAACAGAGTATTTATTGGTAGATTGTCATTATTTAGGAATCAATAATGTGATGGCATTGCGCGGTGATGCGATGAAAGACGAACAGTCTTTTGTAGCGAAACCGGGGGGTAATAATTATGCTGTAGACTTGGTTCAGCAAATCAATCTATTAAATGAAGGGAAGTATTTGCATGATGTGATGCACATCGACAACAAAGCTAATTTTTGTATTGGTGTGGCAGGATATCCAGAGAAACATTTAGAATCTCCGTCATTGATTTCCGATTTAAAAAGGCTGAAAGAAAAGGTAGATGCTGGTGCTGATTATGTGGTTACACAAATGTTTTTTGACAATTCAAAATATTTTGAGTTTGTTGCTAAAGCACGTGAAATGGGAATCACTGTCCCTATTATTCCGGGAATTAAACCACTTGCAGTACAAAGACACTTACAAATCTTACCTCAAATTTTCCGTATTGATTTACCAGAAGATTTGATCGAAGCAGTAGACAAATGCAAAACAAATGCTGACGTAAAACAAGTAGGTATCGAATGGGCAATTCAACAATCACTTGAACTTAAAGCGGCAGGCGTTCCTGTTTTGCATTATTATTCTATGGGAAAATCGGAAAATATTCGACAAATCGCCAGTAAGGTTTTTTAATTGGCGATGAATTAATTGCGTTGTCACGCAGGAGTTAATTGGGTTGGATTAAATTTTATTTTGGAGGAAGATTTTTAAAGGCTTATATTTGATTATAAACAAATATAAAAACGCTGATATGAAATCATATATTTACTTCCTATTTATTTTTTTAATTACACTGACATCTTGTAAAGATGAAAGTATAAAACAGGTCGATAGTAGAGCAACAAATGTTATGCCTTTTTATCAAAATGTTACTCCAGTTGCTGATCCGGCAGTTGCGCCAGCTGTGAATCAACAGACAGCTTCAACGGCTGCTACAGGAATGAATCCACAACACGGTCAGGCAGGGCATCGTTGTGATATCGCGGTTGGTGCTCCGCTAAATTCTCCGGTTGCAGCCGCAGCAAATAGTACAGCTACACCACAAAACATTCAACCTCAGGTTACTCCTGCGACTACTTATACTGTAAATAATGCTGCAGCTTCGGCACCAGCGACACCAACAGCTGAAGGAATGAATCCGCCACATGGACAAGAAAATCACAGATGTGATATTGCAGTGGGCGCACCTTTAGATAGTAAGTAATTGTTATTTTGATCTAAAGCAAATAATAAAGCTCGTTTAAAGTTTCCCGTTTCGGGGATTTAAACGAGCTTTTTTCTATTTTAAATAAGTTGTAAAGACTTTGGACTGAATACTAAAAAAACGAATCACTGTACATTACTTCTTAGTGATTTCCCTAAAAACAGCTTCCAGGTTTTTATTCTTTTGATTAAGCTGTAGCGTTTTTAAACCATTGGCAGTAGCGAAATCAAAGACTGCCGGGCGCATGTCTTTGTCTGCTAGGAAAGTCAATTCCCAAATCATGTCATGTGTATTTTTATAGGAAGTAAGGTTTTCTATTTTGGCAATAGCCTGTTCCTCTATTTTATAATCAAATTCTACTTCGATTACTTGTTCTTTATCGGCAGAGATTAAATGATCCAGTTTTTTATCGGCTACGATTTTTCCGTTATTGATGATTATGACACGGTCGCAAATCGCTTCCACTTCCTGCATGATGTGCGTGGAAAGAAAAACAGTTTTGTCTTTACCGGCATTTTTGATAACGTTACGTATTTCGATCAATTGATTTGGGTCTAAACCAGTAGTTGGTTCGTCTAGAATCAAAACATCGGGATTGTGCAGCAAAGCATTAGCAAGTCCTACACGTTGACGGTATCCTTTAGATAGTTGCCCTATTTTTTTATGACTTTCGGCAGTTAGACCAGTCATTTGTAATACTTCTTCGATACGAGGTTTGGCAACTTTATAGATATCGGCATTAAATGCTAAATATTCTCTCACATACAAATCCAAATACAACGGATTATGTTCCGGCAAATAGCCAATAGAAAGTTGTACCGCTTTTTGAACTGAGGCTACATCGTGACCATTCACTAAGGCAGTACCTTCATCGGCAGCAATATAAGTAGTCAGTATTTTCATTAAAGTAGATTTTCCTGCTCCATTCGGACCTAAGAAACCAACTATTTCTCCTTTTTTTACAGAAAATGAAATATTGTCTAATGCCTTTTGGGCACCATAACTTTTAGATATATTATTTACTTCTATTGACATGACGTAGTATTTGTTGCAAAAGTAAACAGAAAAAAAGTATCCTTTATTATTTTTCGCAAGACAATATGTAAAAATGTATTCACAGTATTGAGTTTTTGAAAATTTGAACTGTTTTTGTTAATTAGATTGATATATTTATAAAAATTTAAAAATTGTATAGGGTATGAGCAAAGTAACTAATGATTCGGGTAGTTTATTTAAAACTTATAGTAGTATCATATGGCTCCTTTGCGGGATTACAGCAGGGAGTATACTGGGCTTGGTTTTTGGTAAAGATGTAGAAATTATAAAGCCATTAGGAGATATATTTTTGAATTTATTGTTTACCGCAATTATTCCGTTGATTTTCTTTACGATTGCATCGTCCATTGCGAGTCTTGAGAAATCAGAAAAATTAGGAAAGCTTTTTGTAATTGTAATTGGGGTGTTTTTAAGCACCGTAGTTATTTCGGCAATATTGATGATGATTGGCGTATTGCTTTTTCCTATTCATCAGGATATTATTATTTCTAAAATTCCATTAGAAAGTATGCAGAGTGCGAGCCCGGGATCCCAAATCACACAATTGCTAACCGCTAATGATTTTTATGAATTGCTTTCTCGCAAAAGTATGTTGGCATTAATTATCTTTTCTTTCTTAATAGGTTTTGCAAGTTTGCGTTCTGGAGAAAAAGGCACCAGCTTTAGAAGCTTTCTAAGTTCAGGGGATGAGGTGATGAAACAATTGCTACATCTGATAATGAAAACGGCTCCAATAGGACTGGGTGCATACTTCGCTTATCAAGTAGGGATTTTTGGTCCTCAATTGTTTGGTGCATACGCGAAGCCATTGGGTCTTTATTATGCAGTTTGTGCTTTTTACTTTGTAGTTTTCTTTAGTCTTTACGCGTTTATTGCAGGAGGAACAAATGGATTGAAAGTGTTTTGGAGTAATAATATTACGCCTGCTTTAACCGCTCTAGGAACTTGCAGTAGTATTGCCACCATTCCTGCCAACCTGGAAGCGACAGAAAAAATGCACATACCAACACATATCAGGAATATCGCAGTCCCACTGGGAGCTCCCTTGCACAAAGACGGTTCCAGTATGTCATCAATTATAAAGATTGCCGTGATTTTTGCTATGTTCGGAAAAGATTTTACCGACCCACATAATTTGCTAATTGCATTAGGGATTACAATAATAGTTTCAGTAGTTGAGGGCGGAATTCCAAATGGCGGATACATAGGGGAGATTCTTGCTATTACTATTTATGGTTTTCCAATGGAGCAGGCTTTACCGGCAGCCATGATTGTTGGAACTTTAGTAGATCCGATGGCGACGCTATTGAATGCTAATGGCGACGTAGTTTCGGCGATGTTAATTACCCGAATTTCGGAAGGGAAAAAATGGCTTTCGAATACATTAACTACATAATCTGTTTTTGAAAATTTAATTCAAACAAAAGCAGCTGTTTTTGTTATGGAACGTGTTTATACGCAGTTGCTTAAAAGCTATTTTACACTATGTTTATTGACTATTATGTAATTAATAAGTAGTTTTAGAGAGAATTCCTTTTTTGTTTGGTAAAATCTGTGTTTTTTTTTGGTGGGCTCGAAATAATTTATACATTCGCATAGAATTAATACACACACAACACAAAGCATACCATGTTAAACAACCGATTTTATTTTAGCAATACTTATTATTTCTTCTGGAAAGAGGGTAGGGATTGTCGTATGGTTATTTAATTAGAAAATTAAATTGATAATTATAAATATACAATCCCGATGAAAATCGGGATTTTTTTTTGCTTAAAAGTTTGTTATATGAATGCAAAAATTGCAATACAGGGTATAAAAGGTTCTTTTCATCATCAGGTGGCACAAGAATATTACGAAAGCGATGTAGTAGTAGACGAGTGTTTGTCTTTTGAAGAATTAGTAGATAGCTTGCTGTCAGGCAGATCAGAGCAGGCGGTTATGGCAATAGAAAATTCAATTGCAGGGCCTATTATTCCAAATTACGCTTTAATAGACAAACATAATTTACATATAATAGGCGAGCATTATTTAAGGATTCATCAAAATTTGATGGCGCTTAAAGGGCAAAAAATAGAAGATATAGTGGAAGTGCATTCACATCCAATGGCTTTATTACAATGTATGGATTTCTTTAAAAAATATCCAAACATAAAATTAGTTGAAGATAAAGATACTGCTGAAACAGCCCGCAGAATTCAGGAAAAACAATTGAAAGGGATAGCGGCAATTGCTAGTGTAACGGCCTCTGAAATGTATGATTTGGAAATTTTAGCTCCAGAAATTCAGACGATAAAAAACAACATGACCCGTTTTGTAATTATTAAAAAAGAAAATTCATTTCTGGCTGAAGAAGATATTAATAGAGCTTCTTTGAAATTTGAACTGGATCATAAACGAGGTAGTCTGGCAGCAGTGCTAAATGTCATGAGTGATTGCAAGATGAATTTAACAAAGATTCAATCCTTGCCAAAAATTGAAACGCCTTGGAAATATTCTTTTTTTGTGGATGTTACATTCGAAAAGTATGCTGACTATGCAAAAACAAAATCGCTATTAGAAATTATGGCAGAATACTTTAAAGTGTTAGGGGAATATAAAAATACGAAACCATAAATTTCGACGGAATGCAAGGTAAACGATAAGAAAAATATAAAGTTCCCATTTTCCAGAAATGGCTTGGGAAAGGAAAATACAAACAACATGATTCAAGCAGCGAAACGTTTAGACATAATTGAAGAATACTATTTCTCTTCTAAATTGAGAGAAGTACGACAATTAGCTTCAGAAGGGAAGCCGATTATCAATATGGGAATTGGAAGTCCGGATTTACATCCGTCACAATCTGTTATTGATGCTGTAAAACTGGCGATGGACGATGAAAACGCACATCAATACCAGAGTTATCAAGGATTGCCAGAATTGCGAAAAAGCATGGCTGATTTCTATCTTAATAATTATGACGTAGTCTTGAATCCTAATAATGAAATTTTGCCTTTGATGGGTTCTAAAGAGGGAATCATGCACATCTCACTTGCTTTTTTAAATGAAGGAGATGAAGTTTTGATTCCGAATCCGGGATATCCAACGTACACTTCAGTAACAAATTTAGTGGGAGCGGTGCCTGTTTATTATGATTTAAAAGAGAATACGAATTGGGAACCTGACTTTGAAGCTTTAGAAAAATTAGATTTAACTAAGGTAAAAATCATGTGGATTGGTTATCCTCATATGCCAACAGGTGCTAGAGGGAGCGTCGCTTTATTTGAAAAGTTAGTGGCTTTCGCCAAAAAACATGAGATATTGTTGATTAATGACAATCCGTATAGTTTTGTTTTAAATGACAGACCGATGAGTTTGTTGCAGGTTGCAGGAGCTAAAGAGGTAGCTTTAGAACTCAACTCCTTGAGTAAAACCTTTAACATGGCCGGTTGGAGAGTAGGAATGGTTTTAGGAAATGCAGAAGCTATTGACGCTATTCTAAAAGTGAAAAGCAATATGGACAGCGGTATGTTTTTTGGAATTCAAAAGGGAGCGATCGCTGCATTGAATAGCGATAAGTCTTGGTTTGACTCGATGAATGTAATCTATAAGAAACGCCGCATTTTGACGGAGCAGTTAGCCGAAAAGTTAGGTTGCAAAGTATACAAAGAGGGAGTTGGCTTATTTGTTTGGGCTAAATTACCAAAAGGAATAGCATCGGCAGAAAAGTTTATTGATCAGATTTTACAGGAAAAATATATTTTTATTACACCAGGAACTATTTTTGGAAGTAATGGAGAAGGATATATTCGCTTTGCATTATGTGTGAAAGAAGAAAAAGTACAGGAAGCAATTGATAGATTTTAATTAAATGAAAATTTACATAATAGGAATAGGATTAATAGGTGGTTCGATGGCATTAGACATCAAAACCTTGCACCCAGATGCTACCGTCTACGGAATTGATAGCAATGAAAAGCATTTAGAGGAAGCACTAGTTTTGGGAGTTGTAGACGCAGCGGCTTCAATGGATAATCTGTCAGATGCAGATTTTGTAATTCTATCGGTTCCGGTAGATGTTGCATTGACTGTGCTGCCAAAAGTTTTGGATGTAATTGGAGATAATAGCATTGTTTTTGAAGTAGGTTCGACAAAAGCGCCTATTTGTGAAGCGGTAGCAAATCATCCTAAAAGGAGAAATTTCATCGCGACACATCCTATTGCAGGAACTGAGTTTTCAGGACCATCCGCAGCAATAAAAGGGTTGTTTGAAGGAAAAACCAATATCATCTGTGAAGTAGAGCGTACCGCATTTAAATTACAGGAAAAGGCATTGGAGCTTTTTAAAGCAATTGGAATGAGAATACGTTATATGGATCCAAAAGCGCATGACAAACATATTGCTTATGTCTCTCATTTGTCTCATATAAGTGCTTTTATGTTAGGTAAAACGGTAATAAATAAAGAAAAACACGAGCAGGATATATTTGACATGGCAGGTTCAGGGTTTGAAAGTACCGTTCGTCTGGCCAAAAGTTCACCGGCGATGTGGACGCCTATTTTTAAACAGAATAAGGTACAGGTAATAGAGACTTTAGAAGAGTATATTTCAAATCTTACTCAATTCAAAGATTTGTTGATAAAGGAAGATTATAATGCCATTTTTGAAGAAATGGAAAGCGTGAATAGAATAAAAGAAATTTTGAATGGTATGAATGTAAAAAAGTAATTCCTATTCAAATTAAAGTTAAGAACAAAAGAACAACACAAAAAAATAATAAAATAAATAATTAGAAAAGATGGAAAACAAGAAAGAAATGAGAAATTGGTTGAATGAATTTAATTTAACTCATCCATTTGTGATTGCAGGACCTTGTAGTGCTGAAACAGAAGATCAAGTATTGAAAATTGCTCATGAATTGAAAGATTCAGACGTTAGTGTTTTTAGAGCAGGTATATGGAAACCAAGAACTCGTCCAGGAGGGTTTGAAGGTGTTGGAGAAATTGGATTAAAATGGTTGCAAAAAGCAAAAGCTGAAACTGGTTTATTGATGGGGACTGAGGTAGCAACTTCTGCGCACTGTAAATTAGCTTTAGAGCATGATATTGATGTATTATGGGTTGGAGCTCGTACAACGGCAAATCCATTTGCAGTTCAAGAAATTGCAGATACGTTGAAAGGAACTGATAAAATCGTTTTAATCAAAAACCCAGTAAATCCAGATATGGCTTTATGGTTAGGTGGAGTAGAGCGTTTGTACAATGCAGGAATTAAAAACTTAGGTGTAATTCATAGAGGTTTTTCTACTTACGAAAAAACAAAATACAGAAACATTCCAGAATGGCAAATTGCTATTGAATTGCAAAATAAATTCCCTGATTTGCCTTTAATTATTGACCCATCTCATATCACAGGAAACCGTGAAATGATTCTTGAAGTAACACAAGAAGCTTTAGATTTAAATTATGACGGTATGATTATCGAAACTCATATAGATCCAGATAACGCTTGGAGTGATGCTGCGCAACAAGTAACTCCCGACGCTTTGAAACAAATTTTCAAAGATTTGAAAGTTAGAAAAGTAAATGATGCTTCGGATGAGTTTACCAATAAAATGACAAAATTAAGAGCAAATATTGATGTTCTTGATGCTAACTTATTAGAGTTATTAGGAAAAAGAATGAAAATTGCTGACGAAATAGGTCAAGTAAAAAAAGACGCTAACGTGGCGGTATTGCAAAACAAACGTTGGAATGAAATTCTTGGAAAAATGATTCTAGAAGGAGAGAAAAAAGGACTTACTGAAGAGTTTGTGCTTAGAATGTTCAAAGCAATCCACCAAGAGAGTATTGGTCATCAAGACAAAGTACTTAATGCATAATTAATATTTAATTGTAATCGAATGAATCCCCACTTTTTAAAAAATTGTGGGGATTTTTTTATCTATGATTGTGTAGCGAGCAAAAACTTTACACTTCATACTTTAAACCTGAAACAAAGAATTATCTTTGCAAAGCATTTATAAGTGCTTAAAGGCATATTGGACGCCGAATATCGTAAATAATAAAAATGACAGGACTCGTATATAAATCTACAGGAAGTTGGTACACCGTAAAATCAGAACAAGGCGATTTTATTGAATGCCGTATGAAAGGGAAATTTCGTATCAAAGGAATTAAAAGTACCAATCCTATAGCTGTAGGGGATATTGTGGATTATGAACTGGAAGAATCTTCGGATACGGTAACAGGAACCATTCATAATATTCATGAAAGAAAGAATTATATCGTTCGAAAATCAGTGAACTTATCCCATCAGATGCATATTATTGCGTCTAATATTGATCGCGTTTTCCTTTTAGTTACCATAAACAATCCACCTACGACCTTCAATTTTATCGATCGGTTTTTAGTAACCGCTGAGGCATACGGAATAGAAACTATTTTAGTATTTAATAAAATAGATACTTTTGACGAAGCTACCTTGGATGAACAATTATACATGCAGCATGTGTATCAAGAAATTGGATACAAATGCCTTCGAGTTTCCTCTACAGAAATGAAGGGGATAGAAAAGTTGAAAGAAATGATGATTGGCAAAGTAAGTATGTTCTCAGGCCATTCTGGTGTAGGAAAATCAACTTTGGTTAATGCTATGGAACCTTCACTACATTTAAAAACAAAGACCATATCTGAAGCTAGTAAGCAAGGGCAACACACAACGACTTTTGCCGAAATGTATGATTTGTCTTTTGACGCCAGAATTATTGACACGCCTGGAATTAAAGGTTTTGGAGTGGTAGATATGGAGCCTGGAGAAATTAGTGGGTATTTTCCTGAATTTTTCAAATTGAAAGATCAGTGCAAATTTAATAACTGCGTGCACAAAGACGAACCAAAGTGTGCCGTAAAAGAAGCATTAGAAAAAGATGAAATAGCTTGGTCACGTTACAATAGTTATCTTAAACTGTTAGAAGGAGATGATGAAAATTATCGTACTGATATTCACAATGAAGATCGAGCAATAAGTGACGAAAATAGAAAATAGTAAAGACCTGATACATCAGATCTGTTTAAAATAATAAAATGAAAATCGTTCTCCAAAGAGTTTCTTCCGCATCTGTAACCATTGAAAATAAAGTAGTAGCCGACATTCAAAAAGGGCTGCTAATTTTAGTTGGTATTGAAGATACGGACGGTCAAGAAGATATTGACTGGCTAGTGGGGAAAATCACCAAAATCCGTGTTTTTGACGATGAGAATCATGTGATGAATTTATCCGTTCAGGATATCGACGGTGATATAATTGTAGTGAGTCAATTTACACTTCATGCCAGTACTAAAAAAGGCAATCGTCCTTCCTACATTAAAGCGGCAAAACCCGATATTGCCATTCCGCTTTATGAAAATTTCCTAAAAAAGCTTGACTTTGAGGTTGGAAAAAAAATACAAACTGGTGTTTTTGGGGCTGATATGAAAGTAAGTCTTTTAAATGACGGACCAGTGACTATAATTATAGACAGCAAAAACAGAGAGTAATCACTTGTTTATTGTAAGATTTATTCTATTTTTGAAAACCACGAATAATTAAAAAAATCCAAGAATAAAAATAAGGTGTTTGTCTTTGACGGACTTCACTTTATCAATGCGCCTATTTGGTAATTTTTTATACTCTCAAAATCCCCATGAAAATCAGAGTCCTACTATTAACTATTTTTGTTGGTATCACTTTCTCGTTAAAAGCGCAGAAGAATGAATATTCCATTTTGCTTATTTCTGACAGCTTAAAAGTGAATGCCAAGGCCGTCGTAAGGTTGAACCAAATTGATATTGTTATTTCCTCTCAACGAAATATGACTATCAGTACCAAAAGGGTTATTACAGTTTTAAATGAAAAAGGACTTTCGGCTATTGATGCCGTAGAGAATTACAATAAGAAAACTAGTGTCAAAGACATCGAAGCATATGTTTATGATGGCCTTGGAAACGAAGTAAAAAAAATTAAAAGAAAAGATTTTAAGGATCAAAGTGCAGTGGGTTCCAGTACCCTTTTTTCTGACAGTCGGTATGTTTATTTAGACTATACACCTACACAATATCCTTTTACGGTAGTTTATGAAAGTAAAATTGAAACTTCTAACACTGCTTTTATACCTCAATGGTATCCAGTATCTAACTTTTTTGTTAGTGTAGAAAAAAGTGTTCTAAATGTAGATTGTCCTCTAAATCTTGGATTTAAAAAAATGGAATTTAATTTTGAAAATTTCAATATCCAGAAAACAAATGATACACCAGCGCAATTGTCCTATACTGCAAGTAATATATTAGCTCAAAAACAAGAAGACTACAGTCCGGCATTTAGTGCTGTGTTACCTAAAGTAATGATGGCATTAGAATTATTTCATTTGGAAGATGTCGATGGATCTGCTAAAACGTGGAAGGAATTTGGTCAATGGTACTCTGATGAGATATTATCGGGAACCACTGTATTATCCGAAGAAACCAAAGCTAAAATGAGAACTCTTGTTGGGGAGGAAAAGGACCCTATTAGAAAAGCAAAATTGATTTATAGCTATGTTCAGCAAAAATCAAGATATGTTAGCATACAGGTAGGAATCGGCGGATGGAAACCTATGTATGCTAATGATGTTGATAGATTAGGCTATGGAGATTGTAAAGCTTTGACTAACTATACAAAAGCACTTTTAGAGGCAGTAGATGTTCCTTCCTATAATACAATTTTATACGGGGACAGTTATAAGAAAGATATTGAATCTGAATTTGTATCCATGCAAGGGAATCATATGATTTTAGCAATTCCAAATGGGAATAAATACACCTGGTTAGAATGTACAAGTCAAGATGATCCTTTTGGTTATCAGGGGACTTTTACTGATGATAGAAATGTTTTGGTAATAAAACCGGAGGGAGGGGAAATCGTCCGAACTAAATTATATGAAGACCGGGGTAATACTCAATTAAGTTCAGGTACCTATTCTTTGTCGAAAGAAGGCGATTTATTGGGAGAAATAAAAATAGTCTCCGAAGGATCGCAATACAATCAAAAAGCAATGCTGGAAAATCTTCAGCCCACAGAAAAAGAAGCACATTATAAAAAGTATTGGTCTAACATAAGTAATTTGAAAATTAATAAAACAGCCTTCTCTAATGACAAGGAGAACGTTAGATTAACTGAAAGAACTGAAATTAGCGCTGTGAATTATGGAAATATTTCAGGAGGTAAAATGATGTTTGCCTTAAATGCGTACAACCAGTATAATGGAAGCGTAAAAAGAATTAGAAATCGTAAGAATCCATTTGAAATTCAAAGAGGTTTTTCTGATGTCGATGAAATTACAATTGTATTGCCTCATGAATTTACGGTCGAATTTCTACCTAATAATTATGAGTTAAAAACCAAGTTTGGAGCATATAAAACCGAGTTTATAAAAGAAGACAATGGTTCTATACTATACAAACGCAGCTTGTTTATAAATAAAGGAATGTATTCAAATACAGAATATGACGAGTACCGAGTTTTTATAGAACAAGTTTCAAGAAATGATAATGCTAAAACCATATTAACCAAAATCTAAACCTCATGAAATTAAATCAATTAACGCTTTTTTTATTTGTCGCAACATTTTGTCTGAATGTAAATGCACAAGATTTTAAACTGGGTAAAGTTTCTGTTGCCGAACTTCAAGAAAAATCCCATGCAAAAGATCCTGCGGCAGTAGCAGCCATATTATTCAAAAAAGGCGAGGTTCGATTTGAATATGTGGAAGATAAAGGGTTTGAAATTATTACCGTAGTGCAAACCCGTATCAAAATTTATAAAAAAGAAGGTTATGATTGGGCAAACCAAGCGGTACGTTATTACTTAGCAAATAATGGCGAAGAAAAAATTTATTTTAAAGATGCAGCAACCTATAATTTAGTAGGAGATAAAATAGAAAAAACCAAGTTAAAAAACGACGGTGAATTTGATGAACAAATTAATAAATATTGGGGGCGTAAGAAGATAACAATGCCTAATGTAAAAGAAGGTTCGGTTATAGAGTTCGAATATATCATTAAGTCACCACGGTTTAGCGAACTAATCGATTGGAGCTTTCAAAGTAGCATTCCAGTAAATTATTCGGAATTCAGAACTTATATCCCAGAGTATTTTGTTTATACCCCGAATCAGAAAGGGTATGTTTTTCCCAAGGTTTCTTCTGAAAAGAATAAGAGAACTATTGTCAGAAACAGCAAAGAAAGAGCAAGTGGTTATGTTGGTAATACTACTTTTTCTCAAGATAAGACTGATTATCAAGAAACGATGACAACCTATTTAGCGGAGAACTTGCCAGCAATGAAAGAGGAAGCTTATGTCAATAATATAGATAATTATACATCAAGTATTTCGCATGAGTTGAGTATGACTAGATTTCCTAAATCATCCATTGAGTTGTATTCTACAGATTGGCCATCGGTTACAAAAAAAATTTATGAGAATGATGACTTTGGAGCAGAGCTTAACAAAACTGGCTATTTTGATGATGATATAAATAGATTGCTTACGGGTTTGAAAACCCCATATGAAAAAATTGATGCGATTTATAATTATGTAAAGACTAATCTTAAATGGAACGATTATTACGGCTATTCCTGTAATGATGGAGTAAAAAAAGCCTATAAGGACAAGACTGGTAACATAGCTGAAATTAACCTTATGCTTACTGCGATGTTGCGTTATTCTGGATTGACTGCAAATCCAGTTTTGGTGAGTACACGATCCAATGGAATCGCATTGTTTCCTAATAGGACGGCTTTTAATTATGTAATTGCTGCAGTTGAAACTCCAAAAGGAATGATGCTATTAGATGCATCGGATAAATTTTCAACTCCAAACGTATTGCCTTTTAGAGCTCTAAACTGGATGGGAAGATTGATTAGAAAGGATGGTACATCAGATGTGGTTGATTTAATGCCTAAAGTGAATTCTAATAGTACAGTTATGATGAATTACAGTATTGATGAGAGGGGTGCAGTTACAGGAAAACTTAGGCAACAGCAAACAGATTATAATGCAATGACTTTCAGGAGAAAAGTTGATAATATTATGGAAGACAGCTACCTTGAAAAGTTAGAGAATGAAAATAGAAAAATAGAGGTGACAAGCTATTCAAGGCAAAATGAAAAGGACCTTAAATTACCAGTTATGGAAACATACTCCTTTACAGGCTCTAATCTTTGTGAAATAATTGGAGACAAAATATATATAAGTCCAATGCTGTTTTTAGCAGGGACAAAAAACCCGTTTCAGCAAGAAGTACGAGAATATCCAGTAGATTATGGATTTCCCTTCACGGAAAAAAATACTGTGAACATTCAAATTCCAGATGGATACACTATAGAGGAAGTTCCGGATCCCGCAGTTATTACAATGCAGGATGATCTGGGTAGTTTTACATTCATTACAAATGTATTAGGAAACCAGATTCAAATCTCAATAATAAACCAAATAAATACAGCAATTATCCCATCAGAATATTATTCGATGTTGAAAAACTATTATCAAGGGATGCTAGA